>MDTE01125607.1_pt1 | contig 49620 bp, 32 predicted proteins | sample 811231 | NCBI WGS metagenome assembly MDTE01 (sample SAMN05326651, study PRJNA326480) | marine metagenome | isolation source: seawater | place: Indian Ocean: Red Sea | collected 2010 | reverse complement strand
TCCCGCCACAACGACCAACTCCTTTCGAGCGGTTTTTTTTCCGCGAACCGAATGGCTATATCTTTGAAATTGTCGCCGCGGGACACGCATCGGAAAGTGGTACCTCCTAACGCGTCCCTGCCGCGCAACCAGGTAAACCAAATGCGTTGATGGTGGCCTAGGCTGCCTTCTTTTTTCCGCTGTTGACCAGGTAGATCCCCAGCGCAACACAGACCGCTGAAACAAGCAGCCAGGCCGACAACCGGTCGGACCGCAACAGGCTCGCCAACATGACACCGAATAACGGTGTTGTAAAACTGAATACGGCCAACTGGGATGCAGAGTGTTTGCGCAATAAACTCGCATGCATGGCAAAACAAAAACCTGCTACCACGACTCCCTGATACAACAATCCCCAAATCGCTACGGACGTCAGATCAGCCAATCGAAACGACTCCCCAAGCACTCCGTACCCCAAGAACAAGCCAACCCCCAGCAAGTCTTGCCAGAAGATGAGTTTTCCGGTTTCCATCTTCTGCAACGCGTGTTTGGTGTACGTAATCCGGATCGCCAGCAATACGGCACTGAGAATTAACACCAGATCACCGGCCAGCGACGGCGCATCAACAGATGCCACGCCGGCGCCCGCAACCTGATCGACGGTGAGAATCAAGCCAACCCCTGCGCCCGCCACAATTAACCCCGTCAATTTACGCACCGTCAACCGATCGCTGCGGGTGACAAAATGCTCAAACGCCACCACCCAAAACACGAACGTGTTGATCAACATTGCGCCGTGCGAGGAGTTGGAGAGCTGGACACCGATGTTGAAACTGGAAATCTGCAAAAACAGGATGATGGCTAATCCAAACGCCCAGCTCAGCTGCTTGCGACTCAGACCTAAACCAGTTCGCTCCCACCGGCACCAGACAAGCATGAACCCAGTGGCAATCACAAACCGCAATCCCGCCATGGTCACAGGAGGGATGACATCGGAGGCGAAGCGAATCGCAACGGGAGTGCCCCCCCACAGTGCGGCAGTAAGCAATACAAGCGAAGCCGAAGTCGCATCAATCGGCGCCGCAGCAGTCTGAGGGGTAGGGGAACGAGTCATGCCGCCACATCGTACGCAGCCACTGGCCCAGCGACAATGCGGTCACCCGGACGTTCTCGTCCGAGCTGCGCAGTGACAGCGTATTCTCACCGGAAGAGGGGCACCGCCGGGACAGATCGGCTCCACTGGAGGACACATGGAACGGCACATTGACGTCTGGTAAACTAGCGGCTTGTGCCCAGGCTGTAGTTGCAGTGTTGTCCTAAATACTTGCTGAATCAGGAGTTCGCCAACGTGCCAAGGATTTGGGCAGGGTTAGTGATGGCGGCGTGGGGCGCCGCGATGCTGGCGGGAAAGCCATCCGCCGATGCCACCGACGCAATCTCCCCCAGCGCAGACCAGCCCCCCGAACCCGTCGGGGACCTGTTTGACGAACGGCCGCTCCCCCTCATCTCGCGCCAACCACGGTCCGAGCGCGACACCGATGTCGTACACGCCACAGCGCTCCTGGCGCACGCGCGGATGCTCATGCAGCGGGGCGAATTGGGAAATGCCTTGCGCCGCTACCAGCGTGCCTGGCGGTACCATCCCACCGCCGTACCGATTATGGAACGCATCGTTCCCCTGGCATTCCAAACCAGCGTCAACCGCCAGGCAGAAGGCTATCGCTACGCCGTGATCGCCGCCGAACAAGGCCTGTCCGATCCTCAATTGCTGACCCAACTGGCAGTCCATCTGACACGAAACAATCAACCACGGCGTGCACTTCAGCTGTACGAGCGACTAACAAAAATCCAGGGCACGAAATCTCCCAGTCTGAGGTGGGTGGTGCAACATGTTGAAATGGGCCGGCTTTGCTTGATCTTGAAGCAACCGGACCGGTCCATTGAATACTTCGATTTGGTTCGCAAGGCGATCAAGAAACCCATGGAGTATTCGATTTCCTCGCGCCAGTTGAAAAGGCTCCTGGGAACCAAAAACGCGACCTGTCTGCTGCTGGCCAACGGTTATTTGCAAAGTGGACAATTCGATGCGGCGCTCGAGATGTTCGCGAAGGCAGATGAAGGACAACCCAATCCCGCTCTGTTGGCGTTTCGTCGGGCACGTGTCGAAGCGGTGCGCAAGAACATTCCAGAGGCGCTGGCACAACTCCAGCAGTATCTGGAGAGTGGCCAAACAGACGCCGGCACCAGCCCCTACGAGCTACTGCGACGTCTGCTGCTGGTGCAGACAGGTGACAAGCAGCAAGCACTCGCCAGGCTGGAGGCACAACTCGCCGAACTTTACAAAACCCAAGCTGACAACCGGCCTCTGAGCATCTATCTGGCAGAATCCTGGCGTTCCCAGGGACGCCTGCCCGAAGCGGAAACCCTGTTTCAAAAACTGCGCGAACAAAAACCTGCCGTCAATCTGAACCGCGGATTGGTGCGTATTTATCTACAGCAAGATGCGATCGGATCTCTCTATCGCATCCTGACCGAAACCGTCGCGCAGGATCCGCAACTGGAATCACTCAACGCGCAGCTGATGCAAATGGTTAAGCAGGACGAGGGACAGGTGCTCGATCGTCTCCTGGCGTATGCGCAGGACAACGCGCCTGAGGATGTGAAAATCGCCACGCGGGCCGCGTATGTGATGGCCATCTTGACGGCCATTGCCCAGCGTTTCGAGGAGGCTGACAAGTGGTTCGAGACCACTCGCCGCCTGGCCCCTGTGGCCAATGTCCAACGCTGCAGTAATTGGGGGCGACGGATGTATCAGGCAAAGCGTTTTCCACAGGCCGCCGAGGCATTCCGCGCGGCCCTGCAAGCACAAACGAACCAGGATAAGCAACCGCTATTGTATCTTCTGCTGGCCGATGCGCTGGTCGCCGACCAGCAAGTCGAACCAGCCCTCCAGGCAGTTCGCAAATCTATCGATATCAAACCTGACCAGTTCGTCGCACAAAGCCAGATCCCCTGGGTTTTGTACAGGGGAAAACGATATGACGACGCGAAACGGCAGTACCTGGCCTTCCTCGACAAATTTGATTCCCGCTTCGACAACGACCAGATCCGTCGCATCTGTCGACAAGCGCGTTTCATCCTCTCTACCCTCGCGCTGCGCGAGGGTGATTTTCCCTCCGCGGAACGCTGGCTGGAAGAAATTCTCGATGAATTTCCCGAGGACATCGGTGCGTTCAATGACCTGGGCTACCTGTGGGCGGATCAAAACAAACATCTGGCCAGGTCTCTGCTGATGGTCAAACGGGCGGTAGCAGCCGAACCCAACAATGCAGCCTATCGCGATAGCCTGGGATGGGTCTATTACCGTCTGGGACAATTCCAGCAGGCGGCAGTCGAACTGGAAAAAGCGGTGGCACAAACCGCCGACGGGGTCATCCTGGACCACCTGGGAGACGCCTATCTGAAACTAGAACACCTAGAAAAAGCTCAGGCCACCTGGGAGCGCGCCTTAGCCGTTTTCAAAGCAGAAAACAATCTTCAACAAATCGAGTCTGTGCAGACAAAGCTCCGTCAATTCCGTACTACTGATACCTAGTCTGAGGTGTAATTCATGGCAGGCCATTCCCATTGGGCAGGCATCAAACACAAAAAAGCGCTGATCGACAACAAGCGTGGCAAAGTCTGGAGCAAACTCTCCAAGGCGATCATCGTCGCGGCCCAGATGGGAGGAGGCGATGTGGAAACCAACATTCGCCTGCGCACCGCGATTGCCGATGCCCGCGCGGTCAGTATGCCTAAAGAGAATATCGCCCGCGCGGTCAAGAAAGGGACCGGAGAGTTGGCCGGGGCACGGGTCGAAGAAGTCATCTACGAGGGTTATGGACCGGGCGGCGTCGCCGTCATGTGTGACATTCTCACCGACAATCGCAACCGGACCGCACCAGAACTCCGCAAAGTGTTTGAAGTCCATGGTGGCAAGTTGGGCAGTAGTAATTGTGTGGCCTACCTGTTCGAACGCAAAGGCCTGTTTGTCATCGATGCGGAGGCAACCGACGAAGAACTGTTGATGGAAACCGTCCTGGAATCCGGCGGCGACGATGTCCGCACCGAAGAGGGCAAGTTCCACGTCACCTGTGAGCCGGAGACGTTTTCCGACGTCTCGGCTGCGTTGGCCGCGGCAGAAGTGGCGGTCGAAGCTAAGCAGATCACCCGCATTCCGAACAATACGGTGGATTTAGACGTCGAGACCTCGCGTAAAGTGCTCAAATTGATGGAAGAGCTCGACGACCATGACGATGTCCAGAATGTTTCCGCGAACTTCAATATTCCCGATGAAGCGATGGCGGAAATCGGAGAGTAGCCTCCTGCTCGCTCCACTCCCAGTCACCTGTTGAGGAACCCAAGGAGCCTTCTGTGAATTCGGCGCTCAACCAACTATCCCAACCACCGGCCACTGTCGATGTCGAACAAGCAGTTGCCGATCGCTATTCGGCCGCTTCGGCGCAACCTGAAGCAGCACTCTGCTGTCCAGTCGAGTACGACACCCGCTGGTTGGAAGTACTGCCTCAAGAGCTGATCGAGAAAGACTACGGCTGTGGGGACCCCTCGCGTTACGTACGCCCTGGTGAAACCGTGCTCGACCTGGGCAGCGGTGGCGGCAAAGTCTGCTATATCGCCTCACAAATCGTGGGCCAACAAGGTCGGGTCATCGGCGTCGACATCAACCAGGACATGCTTCAACTGGCACGTCGCTTCCAGCCGCAAATCAGTACGGCGATCGGCTGGGACAATGTCCACTTTCATCGCGGACGGATTCAGGATCTGGCACTCGATCTCGATCGCTGGGAGAGCTACCTCCAACAGCATCCCATCGGCTCCACGGATGACTGGCTGGCGGCGCAACAACAGGCCGACCGCTGCCGGGCAGAATCCCCGATGGTGGCCAGCGACTCGGTCGATGTCGTCGTCTCCAACTGCGTGCTGAACCTCGTTGCCCCAGCGGCTCGCCAGCAGTTGTTCAGCGAAGTGTTTCGTGTCTTGCGCAGTGGTGGCCGTGCCGTCATCAGTGACATTGTCAGCGACGAACCCGTTCCCATGCATTTACAGAACGATCCGCAGTTGTGGAGCGGGTGTATCAGCGGTGCGTTCCAGCAAGCAGCTTTCCTGGACGCGTTTGCCGCTGCCGGCTTTCACGGCATGGAGATTCTCTCACGCCAAAGCGAAGCCTGGGCAACCGTCGAGGGAATCGAATTTCGCAGCCTGACGGTGCAGGCCTTCAAGCACCCACCACAATCCGAACAGGACCTCGGTCAGGCGGTCGTCTACCGGGGCCCCTTTGCCGCTGTCACCGACGACCAGGGCAACACCCTGACGCGCGGTGTACCGCAGGCGGTCGGCGACCAGACGTTTACCCTGTATGAACAAGTCCCCTACCGCGACCAGGTGATCCGGATCGCTCCCCAGCAAGCTGTCGATCCGCAGACGGCGGCCCCTTTCGACGGACGCCGCAACACAGTCCGCGCTGCAGATGAGACCAAGGCGGGGCGTGACACTCTCACCCAGCTGCCCGTCAGCGACTGCTGCGGTCCCGGTGAATGCTGCTGAGGATGTTCAATTAACCTGGCAATCTTTTTCCTGGACACCGTCCGCGAGACGCACTATGGCTGCTCCTCTCCACGACGCGTCGACAGCACCCAGTGAAATCCGGGTGCCGCCACCATCACGGCCGACCAATGTCCGCTGGGTGATTTTTAGCCTGGCAGCACTGGCCAGCTACATCAACTACGTCCATCGCTATTCCTGGGGAGTGATCAAACCGTACCTGCTAGAAGACGGCGTCGTGACCGAACAGCAGGTCGGCTGGTTGGATGGGCTGATCGGCATCACCTATGGACTGGGGCAATTCCCGGGTGGACTGGCAGGCGACCTGCTGGGGCCCCACCTGGTGATTCCCTGCAGCGCAATCCTCTGGTCGATCGTCGCCGCAGCGCCCGCCGTGGTCACCGCCTACTACGGACTGGCCACCATTCGCCTGGCCATGGGACTGGTCCAGGCTCCCTGCTACCCCTGCCTGGGCAAGATTACCCAAAGCTGGATCCCCCGGGCCACACGAACCTCGCAACAGGGTTTCATTTCGTCGTTCGCCGGCCGCGCCGGTGGCGCCTGTTCTTCCTTGATCATTGCAACACTACTGATGGAATGGCTGGGTATGACCTGGCAAACAGCCCTGGTCACCACTGCCATCAGCGGCGTGATCTTTGCCGTGGCGTTTATCTTTCTCTTTCGCAACACACCACGCCAACACCCTAAAGTGAACGAGGCCGAAGTGGCATTCATCGAACAGGGTGAACCCGTGGTAACCGCCGACCGACCGCTTCGCTGGAACTGGTCGGTCTCTAACATCCTGAACCTGTTTGCGTTTTTCGGCGCCTCATTCGCCAGCACCTTCGCCGACAATCTGTTCGTCTTCTGGATGCCCACTTTCCTGGTTCAAGAAAAGAACTTTAGCGCAGGTGAAATGGGCCTGTTTGCCAGTTTACCCCTGTTCGGGGGTGCCCTCGGAGGACTCTGTGGCGGGATGCTCAACGACTGGCTGATTAAAGTGATTGGCAACCGGCGTTGGGCTCGCCGACTGATCGCCGGAGGGTGCAAGATAATCGCGGCAGGATTAATCTGCAGCAGCCTGCTGTTCGAAGACGGCAAGACCATCATGGGAATCCTGTTCCTGTGTAAATTCTTCAGCGATATGAGCCAACCGACCTGGTGGGGTACGGTCACCGACATCGGCGGCCCCGCCGCAGGTCGCGTCTTCGGCATGGTCAACACGGTCGGTGCTGCCGGCTTGTTTGCCGCGGGACCGATCATGGCCTGGATCAAGAACGAGTACGACTTCCGTGGATTATTTTTCTTTGTCGCCGGAGTCTATCTGATCACGACCGCCTGCTGGCTGATGGTAAACTGCGAAAAACGCCTGGTCACCTAAGTCTGGATCGCCGTAGAATTCTGGTAATCGCGATACCGATTCGCCAACTTACTGAACGTCCCGCGGTACGTTGACAAACCGCTTTGAGACCGTATGTTGCGCAGGTCTCTGAAACTGCTCCCGCACACCGGAAACGACCCATGCTGATCGGATACGTAAGCGACGAACGTTATGTGGCTCTGCCGGACACCCAGGTGGAACTGGAGAACGACCAGATCAGCCTGGAAGTACGGTCCCGCGCCTCGGGTGCCGTCCATGCTGACATTCCTGCCGGGACCTACCGCGTTACCCTGGCCCGCCAGGGGTACGGCTCCAAACGGGGCGAACTGACGGTCCCCACAAAACACCCGCATCACTTCCGGCTGCTCAAAGATGATCTACTCGGCTACGCCTGGCCGAAGTGGGTCCGCGGGGGCGAACGGGCCGAATTTCGCGTCCACTCCGATGAAGCCTACCACTTGTCACTCTGGCGATACGGCTGGGAAAAAGAGCTGGTACGCCCGATTGGTTGGTTTGATGAACACGGGCCACGCGCGACCGTCCAATTAAGCCCCGACGGCGATTACACGCAAACGGGTATCCAGTGGAACAAGTTCGGCTACACCAGCCCGGCCCACAAACAATTTGCCACCGCACCGGAACGTTCGGGGCTCTATTACTTCCATGCCCGCACAGAGTCCGGGAGATTTTTTTCCTTCCCCTGGATTGTGGCCCCTGTCCAGCCCACGGCGCCGATTGCGGTACTGGCATCGAACATTACCTGGAATGCCTACAACAACTTCGGTGGGCGCAGCAATTACATCCATCCCGACAGCCTACCCGAGACGCCGACGGTCAACGCCCGGCTGGAATTGCGTCGCTACACCGATCCCAGCCACATCAACTACGATAAGCACGACTACGATCCCCTCTCCTTTGACCGGCCCGAGCCGATCAGCCACATCCCGGAGGGCGCCTGCATCACCGATCCCATCGTCGGGCGCGCTGGCTGTCATCTGGCGGCCGCCGAATGGCGTTTGTTCGGCTGGCTGGAACGCCAGGGATTTGACTACGACCTGTACGCGGAAACCCAGTTCCATTTTGACACGCTCGACCTCGATCAGTACCGCCTGCTGATTATCAGCACCCATCCCGAATACTGGTCACAGCAGATGTACGACAAGTTGAAGGCCTGGGTCTTTGAACGTGGTGGGCGGTTGATGTACCTAGGGGGAAACGGCCTCAATGGCGACGTTGAATTCCTGGACCAGCAGACATGCATCTACCGCAACGACGACATGCGCAAGCTGCGGGTACCGGGCACGTCGTACGAAAGCCGCTTTCATCTGCGCCACGAATCAGAGGCCAACCTGCTGGGTGTCGTCTATGACGAGCGCGGGATTATGACCGCTGCCCCCTACCGCGTGATCGATGCCGACCATTGGGTGTTCGCAGGCACCGGGCTGAAGGCCGAGCAGACATTTGGCGAACGCAGTCTGCACGAACGGATCCCCGGCGGTGCCTGCGGCCACGAAACCGACAAAGTCTCCGCCAGTTCGCCCGCCAACACGAAGGTACTCGCGAAAGGCCTCAATCCAGACGGCGGCGGAGCCGACATGGTGATCCACGAGCCGGCGGGTGGAGGCGCGGTCTTTTCCGTCGGCTCGATCTGCTGGCCTTCTTCCCTGCCGGTCGATCCGGCCGTCGCGCAAATTACCGCCAACGTCATCCGCCGTTTTCAGACTTGAACCAGAGGCTACGGTTGAACCGGTGTGACCGGGCGCCGAGGAGGTGCTACCTCCCGGACCACCGCGCCCTGCTCGGGGCTCAACAGCAGGACCGAGAACTTCTCTACCTGCTCCAGGTCGTTCGTATTCAGTGACACGTAATCAAACCGCCCACGGAGATCGGTATACCCGTCCTTGTAGAACCGCACCTGGCCGTTTTTGAGACGGGCATACACTTTGACATAGACGGTGGAAAGCGGCCGCTTTTCCCGCTGTTGCAACACCTGCAGCTGTCCGTAATTTTCGAACAACCGGACGTCCAGACTGTGGGCAAAATAAGTTTGCGTCTGGCGCTGTCCATCCCCTTCAATCTCGATCAACAGGTTGCGATTGTGTAATTCGGGTGGCAATTCCATTTCCCACGTAGACCGGTCGCGCGGCAACTCCACGGATTGTGTGTGATTCGGTCGAATGTAGCTCAAGCTTTCATCATAAGTGCGGACAAAAGGCGTGGTGCTGAACATCAGTTCAATGTCCATTTCGTAGTAGTTCACTCGTACCTCCGCCAGATTGCGATAATTCAAGCGAATCTGGCGTGCTTCCACGGTAAAGTCGAGTACCGGCTGACGGGCTGCCCGTTCGGTTTGCCGCTGACCACGGTCCTCTCCATCGACCAGCTGCACCCGGCCACTCTCGAACTCCTCTAACTGGCTGCGGATCGCCGCAAAGGCGTTACGCCAACTGGCAACGGGAAAATCAACGTACCGGTCCGCTACCTCGCGCGCCGTCTGCGGGTCTGCAGAGAAAAAAGCCAGGTAAGAAGTAAAGTAATCGTACTGGACCTGAGTCTGCAGATTCTCGGGATCCACCGCTGCAAACAAGTCGAGCGCCTCGGCAATCCGATCTTGTAATAACAGGTAGTAAACCACCGCCATTCGGTCATCGTCGTTCAACGTTTTGCGATAACTGAGCACCTTGAGTAAACGATGATACTGGGCGTGCAGTTGCTGATTCTGAATCTGGCGACGGCCTCCCAACACATGCCGGCGGGCATTCACCAAGGGGCGATAGTCACGCTGCTCATAGGTTTTGCGTACCACCGGATTTACCTCGATCAAGGGACTTTCCAGCGCAGCGCCACAGACTTTGATGAAGTCCTCTTGATGCGCCAAGAACGACCTGATCGCAGACGGCACGTTATGCAGCAGTGCGTACGACCAGAGCGTCGAATCGTAGACGTGACGCGCCGAAAGCAGCTCAATAACCTGCAGGAAGAAGTCCCGGTCACGCATTCTCCAGGCCATCTGCTCCAGTGGAATCCGGTGCAAATTAGTTTGACTGAGATAGGCCAAAAGCTGCGCCGGTTCTGCTTCTTGAGAGAGATAGGCCCAGGATTCGGTATCCTGTCTGGTAAGACTGGGAACCACGTGAAACTGGAATGGCGCGGCCGTCGCCAGCAACTGCCCATCACGCGAAACATGCACCGGAAAATGCGCGAACTTGCCGGCCTCCGGGAAATAGAATGCATACTCCACGGTCTCGGTATGAAACGGCCCCAGGGCCATCGACGCGGTACGCGTATAATCGCCCCGCAAAACAGGGATCGCCCCTGCAGGAATCTGCAGTAGCAGATTCAGTTTCTGGGGTGCGGACGTCGGGTTGGTAACCACGACCTGGCAACCATACGGCACACCAACCAGAAACTCCTCGGTAACAAACTTGTCGAGGCGTTGCTGCTGGACGTCGTCTTCGTAGCGATAGCGGTCACCCTGACGGTAAAAGTTCTGACTGACCAGTAGACGCGTCACCTTGTCCGGTACTGCAGCAGGTTGAATCTCTTTGTGAAACACGACTGCAGGCGAATTTGCAGTGAGTGTCATTTTTCCGTCAGCCAACACCACTTCCTGCTCCGCCGCGACAAAAGGCAGGTCGAGTACTGCCAAAGCAAACAGACGTTCGGAAAGACTCTCGCCAACTTCCGCAAGATGGGTGGAAACGAAGGGCTGCTGCGGATCATGTTCCGCATAATCCACCCAAAAGCGGTTGATCTCGATCCGGTCCGCCGCCTGTTTTGATACGGGAAGTTTGTAGTAGTGGTTCTCAACCCACTCCTGGGTTTTGTCCATCGATTCAAACAACTGCCGGACCTGACGGCCGCGGCGATCCTCCTGGAAAAAACGTCCCGCAGCACGCGCCCCGTTCGCGACTTCACCGGCCTTACCCCCCGCCATTTTGTCTGCGGCGCGCGACTGGGGTGGCGCGGCTGCAGCGCCGGGCGTTGCTTTGCGGCGCGATCGGTTACTGGCACGTTTCTCCTTTGCCCGCGGCTCAGGTTTTCCGTTTGCGTTACCCGGCTTGGGAGCAGTCGGCGGGCCGCCGAAAAAGCCCCCGCCACCCCCACCCGGTGCGCCACCCCCCATCCCGCCACCAAAGCCTCCAGCACCACCCATGCCGCCCAGGCCTAAGGCCAGGCCTTGCGTATTCAAATCGTCACTCTTGATTGCCTCGTCAAACAGGTAATCAAGATGGTCCGGATCCGTCACAACCAAAGCCTGACGCTGCCTGAGATCCAGCGTCAGGCTGGCACGTTGTTCCGGGAGTGCACGGCCCAGCAAAACGCGTTCCAGTACGTTAAGCTGGGAAAAATGCCAGGGTCGTAAATACCCGCCCAGATCATGGCCCAGTAACCAGCGATCGACAAACTGTTTGTCCCGTTTGTTCTCCAGAAACGGCCGAATCACGGTGTCAAAAAAGGGCCGGTCTTTGTGAAACAGAAAGAAGTTCAGTTCATGGCAAGCGTATTTGGCATAACGCGCGCGTTTTTGCTCTTTGTCCAGAGCAGGCCATTTCAGCACAAACTGCAGGTCCGCCGGTGCCGACAATTCCTCCCACAACTGAAACACTTTGGTCAGGCTGTCGTAAGATTCGAGTTTCGCCTGCGCCGAGTCGGCAATTTCCAGAGTCTCTCCAGGAGCAAGTTTCGTGACGTGCCTGGTCTGGGTGAAGTTCTGCAGTGGATCCAGACCGCGCGTCAGCCGCAAATCGGCCAACTGCGGCGCTGGCCGTGGTGGCAACGCCACTGAGCGATAGCTGGTCCCGCGCGGATCGATGGCGAGCACGTGCAACTGCTGCTTGCCTTGCAGGCGATCGCGCGCGATGGTGACCACACCCTGCTCGTTGGGAACGAGGTTCGTCAGGACAACCGTACCCTGCGAAAGAAAATCGAGATTGGAGAATTCGGCCTCGGGCCCTCCCCCCATTTTTGGCTGCGCTTCATCCTTGGCCTCGGACTCGGCTGCCGTATCACCCGCAGCTGCAAAGTCATCTCCCTGGCGGGCCCGTTGGCGGCGGGTCTTCGATTGACCGATGGGCCAAGGATTGAGCAACAAACTGGGCCGCCGCAACGTATTACCGGGAAATTTACGTGCCTGGCGTCGATCGAGGATATACCGATACTCATCACCGATCATGCGGCCCTGAACATAACGTGTTTCCAGAGAAGCCAGACGGCGCCTCAATGGCTCCGCATCGTAGACCCGCGCCAAATGGTCAAACGCCGAATACGCTGGCTGATAACGAGTCGCAAAAACGTGAACGCGGGCAAAACGCGTCACCTCACCAAGCTGAATGCGAACCTCTTGCTCCCCCACCTCTAACGCAACAATCCGCAGCGGACGTTGCCCACGCAATTCAAGGTAGCGTTGGTCTGCCAACAGATAGTCTTCGCGACGGACTCCCTCGGAAACGCGCAGCTGAATCCGCTGTCCAGTCCGTTTCAGCAGGAGGTCATAATCTCCTGCCGGTAGTCCCTCGATGCGCAGCGCGCCGGCCACTCGTTTCAAGGCTTCAAATCGGTCCGTCACGTAGGTGTCGCCACGGATTTCCAGCAAGGAATAGTCGGCCCGACGGGGTGGCTGCAGCGGAGCCCCACCAACCACCTGATCTATCAGTTCAATCGTCTCGCCAGCGGCGCCATGAATCGACTGGTGTCGGCGATCAGCAGCACCGCGCAACACCCATTGCCGTGCAGTCCCTTCCGGGCCCTCGCCCTGGATATGTTCAATCTTGTCGAGAGAACCTAGCTCGATTTGCCCCCGTGGGTCAGTCTTCAATGTCACCTTCAGTGGATCTCGAAAATCGATGTGTTTGATTTCCAGCCGGACAGGCCGCTGGCTCAAACCTTCACCATTACGCCCCCGTAATTCCATCCAATATCCTTCTGCCGCCTGCACCAGATGCAGGTCTTCGGTCTTATCTGTAGTGCTGATTCCATTGACCGTGAATAAAGTGTCCACAGAGAGATCTTCTTCACGATTGCGGGAGAGATTCTTGAGCCGACAGCGCAACGTAAACTGCAGCTCGGACAGCCGCGGGGGCACGCGAAATTCATGCACGGACTCACGGTCTTCAAACAGCGCAAATGGCCTCACCGTCTGGGTTGTCGAGATGCCGTCATGGTCCTGAGATGTAATCACCAACTCAGGATCTTTCAGGATCGACAACGTGACCGGCACGCCATTGAGAAACAACCCAGGGCGGACCAGCACCTGCGCGTTCTGACCACTCACCAGCGATTCTCGGTCGACATAGATGCCAGCCCGCAACTGATACTCTTCTTGTCGGTGCTGCAACTGTGCCAACGAAGCGAGATTTCCGTGCGACAACACAATCGGAAGGCGTCCGGCACGCTGGCCATAAGGCGTAACGATGTGCCCATCTTCCCTGGGCTTGTATTCCCGACCGGCCATCCACAAACGCGCATCTTGAACCGGCTGATGGTTCTCATCGAGGACCGTAAACACATGTCCCGCCGTACTATTGCGCATCACATATCGCAGACGGCCTTTGCGAACGACAACTCGACTACTGCGTCCGTTGCCAATGAAGTCAACGACGTAAACACCTGGCTGATCGAGCTGAGGGAAATCGAAGTGGCGCACCACGCGCCGTAAAGCGGGGTCCTTGTATTCATACTGTTGCCGATGATGCGCGACCAAACCATCCAGATTGAAATCGGTGTCGACCTCTTTCCCGTGCTCTCGGTAATAACTCTGTGTGTTGACCTCATAAATCTTGACAAGTAATTTATCGACATTTTTCACATACATGTCGATTTGCACCGGTTCGGGCCCGGCAAACTGCTGCTTGTTGGTAAAAGCAAAATCGAGATCCACCCGCTGCTTGAGTTCTTCGTATTGGCCTGGTGAGAGCAGCGATACCCACTGTTCGGCATCACCCACTCCATGCACAATTTTGACTTCTGCAAATACACGCTTCAGATAGGCGTCGTCGAGGTACGCCTCGTACTCCTGATAGTCAGGTGCCTCGAGCAACAACGACTGCAAATAACTGCGCACCAGCGGCTCGTCGTTGCCAATCGGAGGCAACAAGGTTAGCGGTCGAAATTCCTGTTTCAAGTTCGCCGCGTGGCGTGCACGATTCCCTGTTTTCAGGAAGTCACGGTTAATGTAATTCACATTGCGCGGTAAACGCACGTACTGGCGAAACTGCTCCTTGTCATAAACTCCCCGCGCGCGATCAACTACCAATCGGTGATACGCGACGTGCGCCCGTAGTGAATTGTGCACGGGATCCAAGCGGGAGACGAAAGCCCACAGCCGGTCGAGGTAGGCCTCCCGCTGCACCGTGTCATGTCGCCAATCCGTGTCCGGATTCGGCCATAGCTTACGTACATATGCCTCGACAAATCCGGCCTGATTCAACAATTCGGACTTCTGTCGCAAACAGGCTTCTAACTGAGACCGCAACAGGAGTTTGTGCAATCCGAGTGAACCGAATCCCTTGCTTGTCGGATGATTCAGATCTTCGACCACCAGGTCGACCAGGCCTGGGTGGTCCGGGCGTTGCAACCTTGCCAGCAAGTGACGACGGCGGGTTGCATTCAAAGGCTCCGCGATCAACGCACCCAGTGCTTGATCCTCAAAACCAGCGAGATTTTGATGTCGCTGTAGAGCCCGTTGCGTCCACTGCGCGCGGGTCAGCAACGCTGGGTCAAGCAACGTCGCCAGATTCGGCTCGGCTCCCACACGTTCCCGTTGGTGTGACAGATTGACTCGAAGTTGCTGACGCAGGTAACGGAGCGTTTCTTGCGGAGTTTCTGGATAAGTCAGCAGCGCTTGCCGATGCAGGATTTCCCGAATCCGGGACGAATTGCGATGACGCCTGCTCCAGTCGGCCAGTAACTGTTCCACACGACCAAACTGCTCGAGGTGCTGCAACTGCAGACAATGGTAGTAGTAGTAGTCCTCGGTCCCTGGCGTCAGTTGCCGCAAGGCCACCTGGCGATCTGGGGCCAGAGCAAACGACTCCACAAAGCCAATTTCCTGGCTCCGCAGAGGTACCGTCACATCGAGCAACAGCGCAAAGCAAAAAATTCCCACGCTCGAGCAGTGATGACGTACCATGACGGCTCCTTTGGAATACCGAGTGAGTTCGATAAAGCGAACGTGTGCCTCTTGTGACCGCGACACCTGCGGTTTCAGTACGGAGCAGACAACCCCGAGCGGACCCTGCGAGCAAGCCGCTACAGATAAACCGCGAAAACCATTGCCATCCCGATCCAGTGCAAAACCACGTGTCTCTGCGCACTGCCACACAGCACGTTGTAACCCGTTTGTCTGTAATCCGCCGGGGAAGACATCAGAAAGCGTAAAGCCCCTGGTTCCATTTTAGCTGCTGGCGACAGGACTCAAATAAAATTGCCGCACGGCGCGAGGCGGCAACAAAAGAGCCCTGGCAGGTGGGTGAGGCGGCCCTGCAGCAACTTCGCCAGCAACCAGGACAAACTGCGGGGCAAACCGGTCCGGCACCACTGAAAACAGAAATTCCGTGCCCGAAATAATATTTACCCAACTTCTCCAGGCTTTTTATTTTGACATTCGAATCCAGTCACCTACTATGGAAACTAAGGGCCGACTGCATATCGGCTCTCCCGGAAAGTACCGATTGAACCCCCCGTGTTGGGACAGGTCATGCAACTTGCTGGCCTGTCCTATTTTTTTTCGCCAGCCTCAGCCAGCCGGCGACCCATCTCCTGATTTCTTACCAGACACTAGCAAGAACGAACCCCTCCCCCTGCACAAACAGGCCTCGCGCAGGCAGGGCACGGTTCCCCGATCCCATCGAGCCGCCCATATTCAACCACGCGCCCCGCTACGATCCCGTTCATCCTGCCGAACTCAAAGCACCACAGACAAGTCACCTTTTGCCGGCCAAGGGCCAGCGAGCCTGGCCATAGAACCGGCCTTCCAGCCACCGCTGGATACCGACAACACGCTGCCAGGGTACCGCTGTCAACCCAACCGCCGCTTGACAACCGTTTGCGTTGTCTCTATTTAGTTCGATTCCCGGAAGCTTGGAAAGTTGTTTTCGCCCCGGTGCACTGTGAATTAAATTGGTATCGCTGTCATGTTGATCAGTCCATTTGTTGACAAGGGCAAATAAATGCAACGGACCGAGTTGTCTCCTCGGGAAGACGAAAAGGTGGGTGTGGCGAAACCAACGGATGAGTCTCCAGCCGTGGTCATGGCCGACGACGAGGAAGATCTCGACGACTTTGACGAAGACGACTTTGATGACGACTTCGACGATGACTTTGAGGAAGAGCTTGAGGACGACTACGGGGTCGAAGACGACTTTGGCACACTTCCCGATTCGGACGAAGATTTCGAGGAGGACGATGACGACGAGCTCCCGGAGGAAGGAATCACACCCTGACCGCGATTGCGGTTAACTGCTCGGCATGGTTTACTCAGCTGTTTGTCATTCCGCCGAGCATGTGATCGCCAACATACGATGTTTGAACCTGTCCCCTCTGATGTCCGGTTTCCGCAACTCGAAGAACAAGTCCTCGCATTCTGGGACGATCAACAGGTTTACGAAAAGTCGCTGCAGCGGCGCGATGATGCGCCGCGGTTCGTCTTTTATGAGGGACCGCCAACAGCCAACGGAATGCCTCATCCCGGGCATTGTCTGACGCGTGCCATCAAGGATCTATTTCCTCGCTACAAGACGATGCGAGGCTACCGATGCGAGCGCAAAGGCGGATGGGACACACACGGTCTGCCTGTCGAAGTTGAAGTCTGCAAAGAACTGGGGATTCATTCCAAGGAGGAAATCGAGGCTTTCGGAATCGAACCGTTCATCCACAAATGCCAGCAGAGCGTCTGGCGATACATGCAAGAGTGGGAACGGTTGACGCAACGCCTGGGATTCTGGATCCATCTCGATGATGCCTACGTCACATATCATCAGAGCTATGTCGAGAGTGTCTGGTGGTCATTGAAAACGCTCTTTGATCGAGGGCTGTTGTATCAGGGCCATAAAATCGTCTGGTGGTGGGCGCAAGGCGGTACCGCATTGTCAAGTGGCGAAGTCGGCCAGGGCTACCGGCAAGTTGCCGACCCCAGTGTCTACGTGCGTTTTCCCTTGCTCGATCAGCCCGACACCGCCCTCCTGGTCTGGACAACAACCCCCTGGACATTGCCGAGTAATCAGTTCGCGGCGGTGGATCCGCAACTTGAATATGCGCGGGTTGCCGACCCGGAATCGAATCAATATTTGATTCTGGCTCGCGATCTGGTCCCCGCCGTCTCAGCCAAAGTGCAACGTGAGTTGTCGATCGTTGAGACCTTTCCGGGGGCAAAACTGGTCGGCCAACGCTACCATCCTCCATTTGACTGTTACTACCAGTCCCTGGGGACTCAGCAGGGAGAACTCCTCGACGGCGGTGCTGAATTTCTCGGCTGGCGCGTTCTGCCCGCGGATTTTGTGACAACCGAAAGTGGCACTGGGATTGTCCATCAAGCTCCCGCGTTCGGAGAAGTCGATTACGAGGTGCTCCAGGCAGATCGCGCGCGTTTCCGTGACGGTGAAGGCCCTGAGCTGATCTGCGCCGTCGGTCCCGATGGCAAGTTCACCGAAGCACTTCCAGAATATGCAGGGCAATGGGTCAAAGACGCCGACAAACCCATTACCCGAGGATTGCGAGAACGCGGCTTGCTCTTCCACCAGGAACAGTACTCCCACGATTACCCCTTCTGCTGGCGTGCGGAAGACGACCCCCTGATCCAGTACCCCAGACACAGCTGGTTCATTCGCACCACGCAGTTCAAAGACCGGATGCTGGCCAACAACGGCAACATTCGCTGGATGCCGGAACATATTCGGGATGGGCGATTCGGCAACTTCCTGGAATCCAATGTCGACTGGGCCCTCTCCAGAGAACGCTATTGGGGGACACCTCTGCCGATCTGGGTCTGCTCAGAAACGGGTCGCATGGAAGCCATTGGCAGCTACGGTGAATTGCTGGAGAAACCGGGCATTGGTGGCATCGAGGTCTGGGAACAGGCACAACGAGAACATCCACAGCTGCCCGAAGACTTGAAAATCCACAAGCCGTACATCGATGCGGTCTATTACGATTCCCCCTATGCGGCAGGGGCAAAAATGCACCGCGTGCCCGAAGTCATTGACTGCTGGTACGACAGCGGCGCGATGCCCTTTGCCCAGTGGGGATACCCGCACCAGGGACAGGACTCCTTCGCACAGCAATTTCCGGCGGATTTCATCAGTGAAGCAATCGACCAGACGCGCGGCTGGTTTTATAGCTTGCTGGCAATCAGCACACTGCTGTTCGATGAAAAACCTGACAAATCCGACGCCGCACCTGCCCTCGAGTTACCCCATCCGTATCGCAACTGCGTGGTACTGGGGCTCATGCTCGGCGAGGATGGCACGAAGATGTCCAAGAGTAAACGCAATTACCGCGAACCGGGCGAGATCCTCGACCGGCACGGAGCGGATGCGCTGCGCTGGTATTTCTTCGCCAATCAAACTCCCTGGTCATCGATCCGCTATCGCGAACAGGCGATCAAAGACAGTATTCCCGAATTCCTGCTGCGACTGTGGAACGTTTACAGCTTTTTTGTGATTTACGCCAACATCGACGGATTTGATCCAACCTCAGCTCTGTCTGTCCAGGAGTCCTGGTCGAATGAGGGGCAACTAACCCATCAAGACTTGCTGGCTGCCGAAGCAGTCCGTCCACCTGAAAGCCGAGGTGAACTAGATCGTTGGATTCTCAGCGAGTTAAATCAGACGGTCAGTACTGTCACGCAGGCGATGGACAACTACGACAACTACAGTGCCTGTCAACAGCTCACACGCTTCGTCGACGCGCTTAGCAACTGGTACGTCCGCCGTAGTCGCGATCGATTCTGGCAAGACGATCTGAACTCCCCCGAGAAACAAGACGCCTACTGGACACTGTACGAGTGTCTGTTGACAACCAGCAAACTGATCGCACCATTCGTACCGTTTCTCGCGGAAACGCTCTGGAAAAATCTTTCCGCTGGATTCGGCGACCAAGTGTTGGAAAGCGTCCATCTCTGCGACTTTCCCACCAGCATCGAGGCATCCATCGATCACGAACTCTCGGAGCGCATGCAACTACTCAGAGAAATTGCGTCGCTGGGGCGCAAGGCTCGAATGGAATCCCGGCTCAAAGTACGACAGCCTCTGGCAAAAGTGGAAGTCATCCTGGCAACAACGGAACACCAATCCTGGCTGGAAGCACATGACGACTTGCTCCATGAGGAATTAAACGTCAAAGAACTGGCTTACGCAGAACAGGCTGATGAGTACATCCGCTACCAAATTCAACCTAATTTTCAGCGGCTGGGCCCACGTATCGGAAAGCTGATGCCGCATCTCAAGAAACGGCTACTGGACTGCGATGGACGTGCGCTCCTGGCCGAACTGAGCGACCGCGGCCAGGTCACGATTGACGTTGGCGAAGAATCTCTCGTACTGGACGAAGAAGATCTGCAATTTCGTTTGCAGGCCAGAGAAGGCTGGGCAGCCGCCCAAGGCGAATCCTGTGTCGTCGTACTGGCCACGGAACTGACGCCACAGCTTGTCCGAGAAGGACTCGCCCGAGATCTGGTGCGGCTGGTGCAAGACCGTCGCAAGCAGCTGGACTGCGAATTTACAGATCGGATTGAAATCGGTATCGCCACCGAATCCTCAGAACTGTTGGCAGCCATCTCCGAAAACCATGACTTCATCGTGGGGGAAACCCTCTCCAGAAGCCTCGCCACTGAAGCGTTGGATGCTGTCGAGGCCAGTGAGCATGAAATCGCAGGTGAAGTCGTCCGGTGTTACGTGCGCGTAGTGACTGCTGACTGAAGACGTCCGCTGCGCCATGGTCGGCCACCATTCAGTGCGGGTCAAGGAAACGCGGCCAACCGCTCGAAGAACCAGAACGCCGCAACAGTGCCCATCCCATAAACCGGTAGCTGCACGAACCAGCCATCTGAGCGCCAGCCATCCGAACGCACCACCCAATGGCGCCACATCAGGCGGCAGAACACAAGTGCCAACACAAACACGAGTTGGCCGAACTCGACACCCAGATTGAATCCTGCCAGGGCCCAGAACATGGCTCCTGACGGCAATCCGACCTCCGCCAGGGCTCCCGCAAATCCAAAACCATGCAACAGTCCAAACCCAAACCCAACCAGCCAGGTGTGCCGTGATGTCAAACCCCGCGTATTCCGGGCCAATTCACATGCCAACAAGAGAATACTTAACGCGATGACTGCTTCAACCGGTGCAGCCGACAAACGCATACTACCCGTCACTGCCAGCGTCAAAGTGATGCTGTGCGCCAGAGTAAACGCCGTCACGGTACCAACCAGTCGCTGCCAGCCTCGCACAATCCACAGCAGGCCCAAGACAAACAACAAATGATCAAACCCAAACCAGATGTGCTCGACACCAAGTACCATGTACCGCGATACGGTCGAACGGGCCGTCGGCTGGTAAGGAATTCTCAGCCCTCCTGCGCCCCGTACAACAGATGTCCATCCAGGCCCCTCTCGCCACACGACACGGACTAGCACATCCATCAATTCGGGCGTCAGTCCGGGAAACTCGATGACCGCCCCACGCAGTGCAACTGCCGAGACGGCAATACGCCAACGATGAACCGAAGCATCCGGCCGCTGTTCAACTTGAGCTGGCCCACGTTGGCGACAGATTTCAGGCAATTCGGGGAGTAGAGCTGGCTGCCCTGCCTTGTAAGGCGTTCTCCAGGTAACCGCAAATTCGCCAGGAACGACTTCTCGCAATTCCAGATAAGCAGGTCGCAACTCATGGGCGATGCCGCAAGGCGAGAAGATTGCAGTCAGAACGCCAATGACCCAGAATCCAAACCACTTCATGGTGTCACCTCCAGAACTGGCGCCAGCGAAGCAGGCAGTATCACTTCATAGTCTCGCCGATACGAAGTAATCATTTCCTCGAGTGCCTGCTGCTTGCTCGCACGTAACCAATCTTCCCGCAGCTGTGGCCGCAATTGGTCCCAATCCTCTTCGCGGACTGCCGTCGGGTACCCGTTCCCAGGTCGTTCAAGAAAGATCCGTAATTCCTGATCGCTCGGCTCCGCTTGTCCTGCGAATTCCAGCAACAGTGATTCCATGCTGGCAATCAGCTGCCGTCTCATGACCGGATCGGTTTGCGCCAGCCCCACCTTCACCGCCTCGCGAAACAAGATCTCTTCGTGGACCATCCGCTGCACCAGACCGCTCAGTTGTGCTACGGGCAGCGGTTGCCCCTGCTCAGTCTCCCAGCGACTGCGTAGCTGATTCACGTCATCCTGGGTAATGACAATCGGAAGTTCAGTGGGTGGCGGTGCTGGACGGCGAACCTCATGGTAGAGGAACACCAGCCCTCCCAGAAAAACGAAATGCAGCAACGGCTCACGATACCAACGCATGGATTCATCCCAACTCAGAAGACTGATGGGAGCCCTGGAATTCGCGGACTCCTCCAGATGGGTATTGTGATAGGGAAACTGCCTGTTTCACAACGGCCAGCCAGACGCCCCCGCGTTCAGTCACGCCACAGCCGCACTCTCGAACGATCCTCACCCCAGCGGGTATGATCCGCCGCGATGTGGCTCGACAGAATCCGCGTCGCGCTCTAATACTATGCTGGAAAACCCGATTTTCACGACTGCAACGGAAACCTGCGCAAACCCTGGCTGTAACAAGCCGACTGGAAATATCGGGAAACTGCATAGCGTGCGCATTTCACAATGGATGTCGAGAGTGTCTTCCACTGCCTGGGGCGAAGTGATACAGGTGCAGCATGGCTAGCGAGAAATCACGCGCCTTGGTGATCCGGGTCATCGATTTCAGTGAAACCAGTTGTGTTGTCACCCTGTTTTCCGAGGATTTCGGGAAAATAAGTGCTCTGGCAAAGGGCGCCAGGCGTCTCAAGAGCCCCTTTGAGTCTGCTCTTGACCTGCTGTCCTTGTGTCGCATAGTGTTCCTCCGCAAATCGTCCGACGCACTGCATTTGCTGACTGAAGCCAAACTCGAACGGCGTTTTCGCGCTGCAGCCCGTAGCCTGCCTCGTCTCTATGCAGGTTACTACGTCGCCGAATTGCTACGTTCCCTTACGGATGAAGGAGACCCGCACTTAGAACTATTCCAAATCGCAAATGATTTCCTGTTCAGCCTGGACAGCGAGTCGGAATGGCGTGCGGATCTACTCCGCTTTGAACTCAACGCACTCCGCTTACTGGGTCATATGCCGATGCTGGATGCCTGTGTCGGCTGTGGTGAGTGCATCGAAAACACAAAACGAGTTGCGTTTGGACAATTGGCCGGTGGTGTCTTGTGTGGCAAATGCCGCATCGGCCAGCATCAGGTCGTTAGTGTGTCAGGAGAAGTCATCGCCACGATGCGACAGTACACCGAACAGCAAACATCCGTCCAGCATACGGCGCCGCTCACGCCACGCGTGGCAGGTGAAATGCGTGGAGTACTGAGCCGGTACCTGTGCCATCTCCTCGGACACCGACCCCGCATGCACCAATGGTTAGACGGACAACCCCACAAACGGCAGTAAACCAACCACTCTGTAACGACAACAACCGGGATACGGCCGGCCTGGCAATTTGGAATGCCCAGCGACGCCTCCGCATATTCCCCCTCCATATATTCCCATCGACCAGAAGGATCGCCTGCATGCGAGAGTCAGGAACTCGCTACTGTATCAGTACGACGCTGACCAGCCTGTTGTCAGTGATCGGTTGCTCCACGCTTTCTCAACCACAGACAAACTACGATTCCCTGTCGCAGAAACCTTTGAGTCAGTGGACGTCTGATGATGTAGTCCAAGTCTCACAGGAAAACATCGAGGAGGAAGTTCCCGCAGACGAGAAGGTTAAGCCACTCGATAAAATCAGCAAGACATTTCAACGCATTTCCGGTTCCGGACCCCAGACAGAAAAAGCACGCCAGCAGTTTCGGCTGGCCGAAAACACATTTCGTGAAGCCAGTGCACAACGAGCTCAGCCAGAGTTGGAAACCACAGGTGACGACGTTTTTTTCACTGCGGCCGAACAGTACGAGAAAGCGGGCGCGCTGTGGCCAGACTCTGAACTTGAGCAGGATGCCCTGTTTATGGCTGGCGAAAGCTATTATTTCGGGAATCACTATCCGCGGGCCAATTTGACCTACGAACAACTGCTCAAGCAATACCCTGAGACCAGGCACCTCGATCGAGTCGAAGCACGTCGCTTCACGATCTCCCAGTATTGGCTCTCCGTGAACGAAAAGCAGGCGCGGCCATTTTACGCTTTCAATTGGACCGATCAGACTCGACCACTGCGCGACGATTTCGGACACGCGGTAAAAATTTATGACCGGATTCGGTTCGATGATCCGACCGGCCGATTGGCCGACGACGCGACCCTGGCCGCAGGAGTCGCCTACCTGGAACAAGCTGATTATCACCAGGCAGACCAGTACTTCACCGACCTCCGTACCCACTTCGCCAGTAGCGAACATCAGTTCCACGCACATCTCTACGGCATCCAGGCCAAACTGCAAATCTACGAAGGCCCCGACTATTCAGCGGAGCCTCTACTGGGGGCGGAAAAGCTCTTGAAACAGATCCACAGGCAATTTCCGCAACTCGCCAAGCGTGAACACGAGACACTCAACAAAGCCTATGCCCAAGTACGTCTTGGTTTAGCAGAGCGCGGCTGGAACGCAGGAAAGTTTTATGATCAGCGAAAGCAGTACAAGTCAGCGCGTTTGCATTACCAGCAACTACTGGAAGACTATCCGGAAACACCTTTCTCGCAGCAGGCCCGCGACCGCTTGACGCAAATAGCTGATCAACCTGACTCCCCGCCACAAGCAGTCCCCTGGCTCGTGAAGATCTTTCCTGACGACACGACTGCCAAACCACTGATTGCCACCAGTCCTCTCGGCAACGCACGGAGGTAATTGCGTGCGTCCACCTCTCATCTTCATCCAGCCGTTGATGCTGATTCTCAGCGGTTCCCTGGGATGTGCTGGGTACCAATGGGGCGCTGCCTCGCTCTATCCAACGGACATCCGCACTGTCCATATCCCCCTGGTCGCCTCGAATAGTTTTCGCCGCCAGCTCGGGGAACGCCTCACCGAAGCAATCGCCAAACAGATCGAACAGGATACGCCCTACAAAGTCGTCAATCAAACCAACGCGGATAGTGTATTGAGAGGTCGTATCGTTTCAGAACGAAAACGGGTTCTGGTCGAAAATGCCAATGACAATCCTCGTGACATCGAATGGAATATCACCGTCGAATACACCTGGATTGACCAACGTGGCAATCCGCTGATGAAACCGGTAACGATGCCGCTGCCCACACTTTCCATCGCGTTGGGACAAGCGTCCGACTTTGTGCCCGAAGCCGGTCAATCCATGCTCACCGCGCAAAATGCTATTTTCGTTCGAATCGCCCAGCAGGTGGTCGGCCAGATGGAATCACCGTGGTGAAATACCACGGTGTTGCGACTGACCGAACAACAGACAGATCAACCCTTGACAACGCCAATGGGTCGTAAACGCGCTACTTTACGTGCTAAATCAGCGCGGTGCACGACGTCAACGACGTGATCGACGTCCTTGTACGCGGCCGGTTGCTCTTCGGCAAGTCCGCGCCAATTGCGAGCTCGCGCGATCACACCGCGCTCTGCCAGTTCCTGGTCGATCCGCCGTCCCTGTGCCTGTTTGACAGCAGCGCGGCGACTTAACCGTCGACCTGCTCCATGACAGCAGGTCCCGAATGTCTGCTCCATACTGCCCGCTTGCCCCACCAGCACCCAACTGGCCCGTCCCATGTCACCTGGAATCAACACGGGCTGACCGAGCGCCCGATAGGCTGCAGGCAATTCCGGATGATGAGCGGGGTACGCCCGGGTGGCTCCCTTGCGGTGCACCCACAAGGGACGTACACGGTCGCCCACACGGTGCTCCTCCAACTTGGCAATATTATGAGCCACGTCATAAACCAGTTGCATGCCGAGCTGCTGCCAGGAACGACCAAATACTGTGGCAAAAGACTCGCGTGCCTGGCAGGACAACAGCTGTCGGTTGCACCACGCATAGTTGGCCGCGGCACACATCGCTCCCAGATACCGCTGGCCCGGTGGACTGTTGACAGGGGCACAGGCTAACTGTCGATCAGGCAAATCAATCCCGTAGGCCTCGGGAACACCTCGCAAGTCAACCAGCGCATCATCACAAACCTGGTACCCCAGTCCGCGCGAACCGGAGTGGATCATGACGCAAACCATATCCTTGCGCAAACCGAACACCTGGGCCGCTAACGGATCACAAATCTCATCCACGACCTGTACTTCCAGGAAATGGTTTCCCGACCCGAGTGTCCCGCACTGGCGCGTACCACGCTGAATGGCCTTCTCGCTCACCAGCTCCGGTTCCGCATGCGCCAGAAAGCCTCCTGCTTCGGCGTATTCCAGATCTTCGTCTGTCGCCAACTCACGCGTCCGCAAATACGGCACACCTGCACCCAGAAGCTGTCGCAACTCCGCTGGGCTGAAGTGGTATTTTCCAGTACGGCCGACACCGGCAGGGACATCCCGAAAAAGGGTATCGACCAGTTGACGCAGCCGCGGACGAACTTCATTCCAATCGAGGTTGGAACGTAAGAGACGAACACCGCAATTAATGTCATAGCCCACGCCGCCGGGTGAGATGACCCCACCTTCCTCCGGATCGGTGGCACACACACCGCCGATGCAAAAACCATAACCCCAGTGAATGTCCGGCATCGCCAGACTGGCGCGTTGGATACCGGGAAGACAGGCCACGTTGGCCACCTGATCGACCGCTGGATCATCACGAATATCGGTGATCAATCGATCGTCGGCATAAATCAAGCCTTCAACACGCATGCCGATTCGGTCTTGCCGAGGAATCCGCCAACAAACGTCATTGACTTTTTCCAGGACGTCTCCGGACCGCCGTCTGGCCATCATTTGCCTCCCCCGATTCCGCCACCCGCGACGGGCCTGCTCGACATCGGTCCACCTGTCATTCCCGACATTGTGCGTCACTCTGATGCATCAACCTGAAACGCTCTCCCGAGAAATACGACACACCACCCGAGACTTCGCGGGCCGACCATTCGTCAGGGCGTCCACAATCGCTCTGACGGCTCGGAACTCTTGTCCGTCAGTTCGCCGACGCGGCGGGCTTTCATCCGCACATAAGGAGGAACATAACAGCTACGATGGCCAAAGCTCCCCAGAGCGGCAGTCGAATCTGCGTGCATCGGCTCGGTCAAGTCTTCGATCACAAAACCCGCACGGCAAAGCCCCCCCACCAGTTGTCCCCAACGATGCAAGAACTCGAGTGTGCCTTCCTCTCGATGCAAACTGCCCACAACAGGCGGTAGTGGGCCGGCGCGATAATAGGACTCACTCAGTTCGTAACCCGCCGGTGAGGGTTGCACATCGGCCTGCAGGCTCGCAGGTTGCTTGTGCTGACTGATGTACAAGCCACCGGGGCGGGTCACCCGAGCTACCTCCTGATAGACGGGCTCAATGTCAGGCACATAACAAGTACTGACCGGATGAATGACGATGTCAAAATGCCCCGCGTCAAACATCGGCAGGTAGTCCATGGACGCCTCGACGGTATGCACCTGCAGCTTCCGCTCACGCGCTCCTTCGCGATCGAGCTCCAACGTCGCCGGACTGATGTCGACGACAGTCACCTCCGCACCAGCGGCTGCGTAAATGAGCCCATGCTTGCCACCGCCAGCACCCAGGCAGAGCAAGCGCCGGCCCCGAATGTCCCCTCCCAGCCAGCCCACCGCATCGACGGTCTTGAGAGGATCTGCCAAATCTTCTTCGCGGGCCGGCGCGGTAAAGCGTTCGCGGTTCTGCACCCTTTGATCCCAGGCGCGACGGTTGTGCGCGTGAACGGGAGAATGCGAGGAACCTGATGTCATCAGATCGTCCTTCCGACCGAAACTGTCCACCGATCGAAAACAAAGAAGCCTGACCAGTCAACCCGGATTCCGGCTTCCATAGTGAACCGGCAGGAATGTCAGACTAGTGCATCTGGACACCCAGGAAATACGACAAGAAAGTGACCGCCAGGTACGTCGACAACAAGACGACCCCAAAGGGACGTTTCAAGCGATCATCAGACGCCTGCCAGATCCCACATCGAAAGACCAGCAGAATGAACAACATCGCTGGAAACTGCATCTGGAAAAAATGATACTCTGCCCGCAAACCCGCCGGGGTCACTGCGGCAGACAGGCCCGCCACAAACAAGACGTTGAGAATGTCCGCGCCGACAATGTTCCCGACCGCCAATTCCCCTTGGTTCTTGCGAACCGCCGCCATGGCGATACAGAGTTCCGGCAGCGAGGTGCCAAACGCCACCATGGTGGCGGCAATCACGCTCTCAGGCACCCCAAAGCGTTCGGCGAGCAGGGTCGCAGATCCAATCAAGAACATCGAACTGGCAACGACCAGGGCCACCGCGGCAAGCAAGGCAACCAGCACCAGGATCACTGGTCGCTCGTCGCTTTCGATCTCTTCCTCGGCCGTCGCCGTCTCGCCACGCGCTAATCGAACCGACCAGACCATATAGATCAACAACAGTGCTACCAGCACAAATCCAGCTGACCGAGACAAGGTGCCACCCCCACCCTCACGGAACATATTCAAGGGATCGTCCCAGGGAATACTCAGAGCGACCAACAGGACTCCACAACCAAACTGGACCCAGCCCTGTCGATTGACTACCGACCGCGTAAAAGGAAGCGGCTTCAACAAACAAGCCAGCCCTAGAATCAGGCCTGTATCGCAAATGATCGAACCGACGGCATTCCCCATAGCCAGCCCGGGCGAACCATTGATCGCAGCCAGCACCGAAACGGCAGCTTCCGGCGCCGTGGTGCCCAAACTGACAATCGTGGCACCGACAATCACCCGTGGGAGTCCCAGTCGCAGCGACAAACCGACCGCCAGGTCGACCAGCCAATCCGCCGATTTCCCCAGTACCGCAATACTCACAATCAACACTGCCAGCAGTACCAAATTTCCTTTCGGACTGAGCCACGCACGGATCCACTCCTGCGGATCCAATGACTCGGTGCTCTCCGCATCAGCACTCGGGGCACCTGCGGCCGGCTCGTCCGCGTCCGCATCACTGGTCGCCGGGGCACTAGATTCGGTGGAGTTCCCAGTTGACTCTGCCGGAGATTCCTGAGCACCGCGCAACAACGCTGTCATCGGGGCAGCTGAAAACACCGACCACCCCAGCACCAGTAAACAACAGACCACAACCGCGCGGAATGACATGGACAACCCTAACCAGGAAAACCGGAACGAGTGAAATCAGCACCTGAATCTTACCACCCACTTACCTGTGCCGGAATCGGCCTGACCTGCAATGCCATCTGACGACCATGTCATCTGGCAGTCACACTCGGACTTCTACGGTGCGCAGTTCCCTTTGCCCGCCTTGCCCCTGACGGCAGGCCTGGTCGCGCGGGGCCAAATCCAGCCACTTTGTCGATCCGCGAACCACTGCCAACCCGAACCCTGGTTTGCCGGAAAAAACGCGTCGTTGCCAGTTCCAGGAACTGCGACGCGTTCCCCGTTCTCTTGCACAGGGGCACCCGCTCGTCAACGCGGAAGCGGTTTGCTAGGATGCAATCGCTTTCGCGACAGCCTGTTTTACTTCAAATCAAACCGTCATTGTCGAGGGGAAGGGCACCTTCTATGGCTCTGGACGCCTACTCACTCTGTCCCTGTGGCAGCGGCAAGAAAGTCAAGTTCTGCTGCTCGCGGAATATCATTCAGGAATTGGACAAAGTCCAACGCGCCTTGGAGGGCAAACAGCGGGTCGCAGCGTTGGGACAACTCAACCAGCTGCTCAAGAAAAACCCACAACTTCCCTGTCTGCTGCATTTGAAAGCGGTCATTCAGATCAGCCGCGACGAACTGGACGACGCCCGTGCGACCGTCGACGGTCTCCTGCAGGCCGCTCCCGAAAATCCGGCTTCGCTTGCCCTGGGAGCTGAACTGACGCTGCTGGAAGACAAGGTCACCGACGCGGTCAGCCAAGTGCAACTTGCCTTGGAGCACCTGGAAGGCGACATGCCCGTCGAGTTGTTTGGCGCACTTGTCTCGACCGGACGAGCGCTGCTGCAAACAGGTGATCTCCTGGGGGCCCGCGGACATCTGATGTTTGCTAACGCCGCCAGTCAGGGTGCCAACGAAGAACTCGCCTCGCTCGTCGCGGGACTTCATCGCGACCCGAAAATCCCCTTACTACTCAGAGACAGCCTCGACCCACTACCGTGCCCAGAAGACGTCGCCTGGCAAGGCGAATTTGCTGCCGCCATCCGCTGCTGGTCGCGTGGACGCTGGCGACTTGCGGTGGAACAATTGAGTTCTCTCGACGACAAGGTTCCCCAACAACGAGCGGTACTCAAGAACCTGGCGATCGCTCGTGGCTATCTGGGTAACCTGCCAGCAACCATCGCTGCCTGGCGGAGGTTTGCCGCTTTAGAGTCGCTGGAACTCGATGAACGTCTGGAAGCAGAAGCCCTCGCCCAGTTATTGGATGTCGAAACGAATCGACAGCAACTCGACGAGATTCGCTTGACCTGGACAGTCACGGACGCCTCGCAACTGTCGGAGCGTTTTCTGTCCGATGACCAGCTGACGCGGATCCCCTTCGATCCACCTGACGGAGAAACCGATGATGGCCCTCCGCCGCGTCACGTATTTGGATTGCTCGATCGATCCCTACCCAAATCTGGTGTGGACCTGACACGCGAAACCGTTCCCAACATGGTCGGTGTGGCCTACTTGTTCGGCAAAGAGACCGACCGTGACGCGCGAATCGAATTCGTCACTGTCAAAGACGATGGTTTTTCAGCAGCTTGTGACCTGCTGGAATCCAAACTGGGTGACGAAAAAGGCTCGGACGGCGGCCAGGAAACCGTCGGTAGCGTTTCAGCAATTCGTCAAGCGCTCTCCTGGAACTGGCGAATGCCAGACGATACGCCGCGTGATGTGCAACAAACACTGATGGATGAGCAGCGACGTGAAATGATGTTCCAGAAGTGGCCCGCAACGTCACTCAGCATTTTAGACGACAAAACACCACGTGACGTCACCGGTGACGCCAGCTATCAGGTGCGTTTGCTGGCAGCCGTCTTGTTGCTGGAACTGGCCGCCGAACAAAACCAATGGGAACTGGATTTCAACGAACTGCGTCGCAATCTGGATTTACCGGAGGCCGACGTACTCGAGCTTGACGGACTCAAACTGGAAGAGCTTTCGATCGTCCGGATTTGTCGGCTTCCGTTTACCGAGTTGAGCGAGGACCAACTACTCGCCTCACTGCAGCTGGCCGCGACACGACAAGCCAGCCGGGCTGCCCGGCAAGCCGGCCTGGAGCTGATTCGCCGCGACAACTTTGAAAACACCGGGGAACTTGATAAAGCACAAGTCTACGGAATGCTGGCGAATCTCTCTGGCAGTAGCGACCAGGCCGTCGAGTATCTCCATTTGGCGCGAGACGCGGCTGTGGCGGCAGAAAATTCTCCCGCCACCTGGCTGCTCAATGAGCTCTCTCTGCGAATCGTACGGAGAGAATCGGAACTGGCCCAACAGATCTTTGAACAAGTTCGCACACACCACCTGGAAGAACCTGGAGTCTCGGAGAATCTCTACAAGATTCTGGAATCGTACGGAATGCTGCCACAAGGCAGTCAAGCCATGCCCAATCCGGCAGGGCTGGCAACCCCAGTCGCGACTGCCCCAGCACAAGCAGACGAATCGCAAACACTCTGGACTCCAGATTCCGATAGAGCCACCTCCGACAGCACACAGAAACCCAAAGAATCAAAACTCTGGGTCCCCGGTATGGATTAGCCGGCACAACCGCCCCGGACAGTCGGTGTCCTGGCGGGCGTTCGCTGGCCTGTCAAACCCGGAAACCCAGATTTGCATTGGCAAAGGACCCGGACCCGGCAAGCGGTCAAAGACAGGTTGCTCCAGACTGAAACAGATTCCGGCACCAGAATCTGTGCCCCCACGTCCTTCACGTCGCAGATTCACGAGTTGCTGCCATGGCGGACACCGACACCGATCTCGACTTTATGTCACGGGCCCTGGACCTGGCGGCGCGTGGTCAGGGAACTGCCGAACCCAATCCGCTAGTCGGTTGCGTGGTGACACGTAACGGGCAAGTAGTCGGCGAGGGCTGGCATGAACACTACGGACAGGCCCATGCAGAAATCAACGCGTTGCGTGCAGCGGGCGCGGAGGCGGCCGGGGGCACTCTCTACGTAACCCTGGAACCCTGCTGCCATCATGGCCAAACGCCCCCCTGCACCCAGGCAGTCCAGGCCGCCGGCATCACCCGCGTTGTGATCGCCCAATCCGATCCATTCCCGCAAGTGAACCGACAGGGCATCGCGGAGCTGAAGGCGGCGGGGATCACCGTCGAAGTAGGATTGCTAGCCGCACAGGCGCGTCATCTGAACGCGCCTTACATCAAACGGTTGACAACCGGCGAGCCGTGGATTCATGCCAAGTGGGCCATGAGTCTAGACGGGAAGATCGCCACGCGTACTGGCCACAGTCAATGGATTTCCGGACCCGCATCACGGCAGCGCGTGCACCAACTGCGGGGACGGATGGACGCCATCGTCGTGGGGCGACAAACCGCGATTACCGATGACCCACTTCTCACGGCGCGACCCGCGGGGCCACGTATCGCAACACGAGTGGTGCTCGACTCGCGTGCCTGCTTGCCACTGGAAAGTCAACTCGTACAGACGGCGCGGGAAACACCTCTACTGGTGGCTACCGGCCCCGCCGCAGACTCCGAGCGGGTGAAGCAGTTGACAAGTGCTGGCTGCGAAGTGCTGCAATTGGCCAACCCCAACCCGATCCAACGCCTGCAGCAACTCTGGCAGATACTGGGCCAACGCGACATGACCCATGTTTTGGTTGAAGGCGGAGCCCAGGTGTTGGGGAGCCTAGTGGACAGCCAATCGATCGACGAACTCCATCTTTTCCTGGCACCCCGACTGGTCGGCGGCACTGACGCCATCTCCGCCGTCGCAGGCACCGGATCCGCGCATGTCGACGCGGGCATCCCATTACACGACCTGTCCTGCGAGCCACTCGGTGAAGACTATTATCTGCACGGGCGGACCGCATCCAGAGACCGCTACGACCATATCGCTGGAGCTGATTCCTTCGCTGCCCAACCCGACGACCACACAGCTGGCCAACACTGAAACACGATCAACTCACCAGCATTATGCCTCAGGCTGTCCTCGAACGAGGCCCGTGGCAAATCCCAGCAGGTCATCGTGGTCACGACAATGGTCGAGCAGACGGTCGTAATTTCCCGCCTTATCGCTCAACTCCAAGAGACTTGGTGCATGGCCGATCGGCTGCGCATCAGGGGAACTGTACTGAATCGTCGCCTCGATTGCCTCATCCAGGCGTCCCAAACGAGCCAACAAATCAATGTAAATTTCAATCGCAGAGCGACCGTATTCATACGCATCTACCGTCTCGGCTTTCTGCCGAAAAAACTCCAACGCCTCTTCCAGGTTCTCCCCTAACACCGCCTGATAAAACAGCGCGTGACTGGGATAGATGTCCGTAAACGGCTCGTCTCCTTCGTACTGGAATTGGTCGCTCAAGCGGCGTCCGTATTCAGTCATGTCAAGCGCCAAACGCAGTTGCTGTTCATCCTCCAACAATCGCGCAAAACGAACGGTGGACGCCAAGTGCGTGGTGTCCAAATGGTACCGGTGTTCGCCAAACAGCCAGTCACGGTCTGACACGAGCTCGCGCAGTGTCTGGGCCTCCGGTTCAGCGCCCTCATTTTGCGCAATGTCGGCTTTCACCGAAGCCAACAACTCACCATGTAAATGTTCGACCAGCATACCCGCCGTATGCCGTTGTTCTGCGGGAGTCCGCTGCTGCAATGTGGCTTCAAAAGTGGTAATGGCATTACAGGTTCCATAGTGGTCCAACACCAGCCGGAATCCGCGAGCCGGATCAACACCTTCGTGCAGGCAGACTTCTACCATTTCGTCCAGGTTCTCATCGGTGGACTCAACTTCCGCGAGTGCAGCAGCAGCGGCAGCGCGATCGCCCACGGGCCGCAGATACATCCAAGCCTCGCGAATGGCACCATCTCGAATCATCAACATGCCTACTTCGCGACAGGCGTCAACAAGCCCTTCTTCCAGCTTGAGGCGAGTTGCTTCGTCCAACTCGTCACCCGACTCGTCGTACTGCACGGGTAACCCAATCTCCAGACGCACCTTCATCTTGAGTGCTTCAAACAACTCGTGATAGCGACTCTTGGCACGGAGCTGCTCGACCAGACGTTCCAGTACTGCCGGGACACCACCCGCCGCCAACTCAGTTTGTAATACTTCAAATTCAGTCTGCGTGGTTGCCATAGTAGCAACTCCCGACGAAGAAAAAGGGCCGAAGATAAAGGGCAAAGTGCGCAAACGAACAATCTGCTGCAGCAAACATAATTGGCCTGTTATCCTAACAGCCGAAACCGCCTGCGCGTACCAGAGGCCGCCGACGCAGCACCCGCGGTGAAACCCGCTCAAGAGACTGTCAGGACACGACAAATGCCGGGGCAACCGTACTCGGCTGCCCCGGTGACAACCCGGACGTTGGGAATGGGCACAAACTCTCCGGAACTATGTGTATGTCCGCACAGCACTGTCAACCGTTGCGTCGGTCGTGAACGCATAATGTCAACAATCGTCTCACCCATCACCTGGCTGCTGAAATGGGGCGCCCACTGGTCATCCGCAATATTCCCTTCGTGCCAGCAGGCTTCGCGGAAGGGCGGCACATGGGTCAACAAGAGAACCTCTTGTGCACGCGTTAGAGCCTGCGGCAGTACTCGGCGGATATGGTCTGCAGCCTCTCCCGCTAATTTCTGCAATAAGGACAAACGAGTCTCCGCTTCTGTACCCGCAAGTTCTGTAATCAACCGGTGATCGCTCATGACAACGCGCGAATTGTGGTAATCACCGCACCGACCATCGGCCCAACCGTCGTGGCCGACCAAAGCGCTACACTCTGACAACTGCACTGGCTGCGCATCCGTCAAATACGTTAGCTGTGGATGACACTGACATAACCGACTGACCTCTTGGCGGACATGTTGGACCGATCCGAAATAGTAATCGTGGTTTCCCAGGACAAAATAGACAGGACAATCCAAGCCGGCGGCAATTCGTAACAGATACTCACGTACATCAGGCGCCTCCGCAATGTCGCCCCCGATCAGCACACCCGCCGGACGGTGCGCAGCAACCGCTGTCAGCAGATCGTCGGTTACCTCATCAGTAACGCCATTCAGATGGATGTCGGTGAGCCAGACGATCTGCATGGCAGCCACTTTTCGTCCCCAGACGCGTGATCGGGCAGGTGGGACTGCGGCCGTTTGCCCGTGAAAAACTACCCAATACCGCCGTTTCGCGACTCGATGCAGAGACCACACCGGATGTGCCGATGATAACGACAGCCGCCCTCGGCGACCAACAGCCCACCCATTATATCAGTAACTATTGATGCGTCTTGAGCGCGGGTCCGGTTTCATGTATTGTGTGAATACGTCACTTGGCCCAGAATCCGGCCTGTTTGGCTGCACGAAACGTCCCCCGTTCTGGCACTGAAAACGGTTTCGCAAGGAAAGCAAGATGTTGAACCTGTATGGCCCCGCGGCCAAGCCCGGTGAAGAGCTCGCCCGACGTGAGATGCTGCGTATTGGAGGTCTGGGACTGTCTGGCTTGAGCCTCCCTGGCCTGCTGTCCAGACCCACTTCGGCCAAAGCCTCAAACGCATCGAAACCTGCCAGTTTTGGCAAAGCAAAGAACTGTATCGTCCTGTTTCTCTCCGGTGGCATGTCCCACCACGACACCTTCGATCCCAAGCCCCATGCGCCCTCTGACGTCCGTGGTGATTTTCAAACGATTGGCACCTCCTTACCGGGCCAACGGATCACCGAACACCTGCCGCGATCGGCCAGGCTGATGGATCGCGCCACGGTAATCCGATCGATGACACACAAGTGGAGCGGTCATGCGGGTGGTGGCTACATTATGTTCACGGGCTACGACTACGATGGCAGCGAAGGCGATGCCAACTTCGGCAACCGCACCGACCATCCACACCTCGGCGCCGCCTTGTCCAAGGTTGACCCGGGTCCCGGCCCGATGGTTCCTTTTGTGTTGGCTCCGCGCCGCCTCGACGCCGGTAGCGGCAGACGCGCTGGTCAATCAGGCGGTCGCCTGGGCGGCAAATACGACCCACTACAAACCGGCGGCAATCCCAACGATGACAATTTCAAGCTCGACCATCTACCCTTGGTGGCAAATCGTCCAACGGACGTCCTGCGACGTCGCACGCGATTGATCGAGCAAGTCAACAATCAGGTCACATTCCTGGAAAACAACTCCCTGGCGCGCAGCCTCACACAAAACCAAAGCCGGGCGCTCGATGTCGTCAGCAGCGAAGCCGTACGGCAGGCGGTTGACTTGTCCACCGCTGATGCCGCTGAACGGGAAAGGTACGGGCGCAATTTGTTTGGCCAATCTGTCCTGCTGTCTCGACGGATGATCGACGCCGGAACTCGCCTGGCGCAAGCAACCTGGCTGCGGACACAAGGCAAAAAAGGGTATGCCTGGGATAGCCACTGGGATAATTGCGAAGCGCTTGCCGACGACCTCATACCGCCTTTTGATCAGGCCTTGGAAGCGTTGATCACCGATCTGGAAAACCGAGGACAGCTGGAAGAAACGCTGGTCGTCGTGGCCGGCGAGTTCGGCCGCACCCCCCGTATTACCCTCAAAACGCAGGGCCGTGAACACTGGCCACACTGCTTCTCAGTGCTCCTGTTTGGCGGCGGCATTCGCGGCGGACAAGTCTACGGCAGCTCAGACAAAATCGGTGCCTATCCGGAGAGCGACCCAGTCTCCCCGGCCGACCTGACCGCAACGATTTACCATCTGCTGGGCTTGGATCCGGAACATGAGATCCTAGATCAGAACGATCGCCCCATGCGTCTAAGTGAAGGTAAACCCTTGACTTCATTGATGATCTAGCTGGACTGGTGCCCCAGTGGCCCGCTCAGCATCTGATTGCAATCCCTGATCTGCACTGCGACGGAACTGCGACATCGCGCGCGGTTATTCGTGGGATCCAACGAAGGAACGCACAAGACTCTCTGGGGGCGCTGCTCTTTGGTGGCGCGAATGCTGCGGGACCGTCACGGACGATTCGCCAATCGTTCAAGCGTCCACACCGTCTCTACTTCCCACAGGCGTCCGCTCTCGAATCGCGTAACGCACAGGTCGGCGCACCTCTTCCATAATGTGCACCAGGTATTCACCCAGCAGGCCCACCGATGCCAGCGTGAGCCCTCCAAAAAAGATGATCAACAACACGGTGGTGATAAAACCCGGCTCGGAAATGACTCCAAACCACCAACGCAAAAAGTAGACAACACCCAATACGAAACTGCCCACAGCCGAGCAGAATCCGAGCCCGCTCGCCAGCCGAAGTGGTAATGTCGAGGTCGAAAAAATGCTTTGCCAGACAATCCGTGTCAATCGAGAAATCGAGTAGCCACTGCGTCCCTGCGGACGCGACTGGTGCTCCACATCGATGTTACCCAAACGACGAGTCGATCGAAAAATCAAAGGTCCAATCAGAGGGTTTACGGTACCGTGTCGACAAATGGTCTCGACCAACGGACGACGCAGAATTCGAAAGCTGCTCGGCGCAATTTCTCGCGGACGTCCGTAGAGATAACAAAACAATTCGGCGGCCACTCGACTGCCCACGCGCCGCAGCAGTCCATGGCGTGGCGATTTAAAACGCGCCATCACGCAATCCCATTCTGGATGTGCGTCGAGCGCGGCAATCAAGTCGGGAATGGCTTCCGGCGGGTGCTGCAGGTCATCGTCCATGAGAACAATTTGATTTCCCACCGCGTGTTCCATGCCGCACAGAGTCGCGCGAAACTGCCCCGTGTTGAACATCATGTCGAGTCCGTGGACAAATCCATACTGGCCCGCCAATGACTCAATCACCTGCCAGGTGTCGTCCGGTGAAGCGTCATTCACCAGCAGAACTTCAAAACACCCAGGTACGTTAGCCAACGCCCGCTCAACCCGCTGGATCAGTTCTGACAACCAGGCACCGCTGCGATAACAGGGAATGACAATTGAATAATCACACATGCTGGTTGTCGTACGCCTTTGAAGCCAGGTCGCTTTTGTGTCCGTACCACCTGGGAAGAATAAATCCAACCTGTCACTGGTGAAACACTCTCCATCCCCACCATCCAGCGGATGGCCCGGTTCCATCATTGGACTCCACCGGCCCCTCCTACAGAGGTAAGAGGGAGCAATTGAGAACAAACTTAACAGAAAACCAGTCCGCACCGGTATCGGACTTTTTCCAGTCTATTCCGGTTTGTTGACGACATTCCGCAAGGATTGATAGGCGCGAGGATCAACAAACCAATACCGCAAATCATGTTCGGACATTGCGGACTGGTCCTGCTGTAGGAGTTGCAAACGCGCCCATTCCTGATCAATTCGTGCGGGCGAGGTACTGTAATCGTGGGGAAACTTGCCATGCAGATTGGCAAACGGCTCTCGATAAGTTTCCAGATCATGCCGGCTTGGAGGCTTCGCTGATGTCAATTCGTATCCGAGCAACCGCATCTCAGGTCCGCAGCAGGCTTCGATGTACTTGAGTGTCTCTGTGGGTAACACCTGATGGAACCGGCCTACCGAAGCGGTCGTCACGCCAACCGCATCTGCAAACGACGAATTCCCGCTCCAACATTCCCCGTCCTGGCTCATAATGGAATCAGCCAATGGGTAGTCCGCGTCAGGCACTTCCCAGCGACACCGCAAGCGATTCAGCGCGTGCTGAGGATCCCGTGCCACGTCTTCATAACGCACCCAGGAAAAGTTGGGGACATGCTGACAGGCAAGTAGCAACGCTACGCTTTTCCGCCAGGCCCGCAAACTGAATAGCAGGGGCCGATGGTCACCCGTCTGGTTATCACGAGATCCATAATCCAGTGAGACGATCATGTCTCGGGGATCGCGAACGCTCACGACGGCTTTACCACCGCGCGCTAACACAAAGGGAATAAACTCTTCACAGAGGACTTCCTTGCTGCCACAGTAAAGCGCTCGCTCCCCGTCCAGTAATGACGCCAGCCGTTCGTGCAGCTCTCGATAAAATGCGGGGAACAGGCCTGGCGACAGTTCCTGATGAAATGACAGTACCTCGGGTGTCCAGTGCCCGAGCCGGTAACCCGACAGCCGCTGAAAAATCGCATCAATGTCCGACTGGCGAATCTGCAGACTTTCCAGAAACGCATCCAGCTCCGCAGCAGTGTACGCGGCATCGCAAAACAAGTGCCCTAGCGGGTAGCGACGTCGCAAACCTCGATGATCCAGGAAAGCCTGCTTGGCGAAAAAGTAGCTGACTGGAAAGGGCTGAGACCCGATGCAGATCGCCGGGTGACTATGTAACAGCTTCTCCAACAGTGTGGTCCCCGACCGATAGCAGCCGGTCACCAGCATCAACGTGGCCCGTTGCTGTGAGCCGAACGACAACTCCGCAAAAGGGAGTGGAGTCGTACTCTCCGATATTGCTCCGTCAGGCTCGTTCATGGGGTTTTGTACTGCAATAGCATCCTCGGTGACAACAGAACCGCCTCCCCCGCGCAGTAGTCATCCGGTTGAACAGGTCAGTCATTACTTCAAACCTAAAAGAAATCCAGCGGAGTACAAGTGACAGGCACGAGGCCAGTAACCGCGCTCCAAATAAACCGCCGCAACAACAGCAAAGGCTTGTCAACACACGACTTCCGTCAAATCAGGCAGAATTGACAGGGGTTCCTCTCAGCGGTAGGATCGAGTAGTCAGTGCAGGTTGGCTCCGCGCACCGTATCGGAAACCCCGTCTGCTGTAGAAGATGGCCTGGAGAAGGCACCCATGAACAAGATCCTGCGCCCCCACTGGCTCGCTACCACCGCCATCCTCTGGTGCCTGGCATGGCTACTGCCGGGTGACGTCAAGGCGCACACACCAATGAGTCCGGTGGTCAAGAAAATGGTGCTGTCGGGCATCGGGCTCCTGGAAAAAGCCGCGGAGAAACGGCCGGGGCACAAAGCCTTATTGGCATTGGCCATGATCAAGGCAGACAAGAAGTACGGTACGAAATACAAATCCAGTGCGTTTGTACAAGACGCCGCAAAGGGCTGCAAAGAAATCCAAACCGAAGATCATAAGGCAGTCTACGAATTATCGATTGCCATCCTCTTGTTGTGTGAACTGGACCCGCGACAACACCGCCAGACCATTCAGTCCATGCTCAGGGAACTCGGCAACAAGCAACGCAGCGACGGCTCCTGGAGTTATTCCAACCGCAATATCGGTGATACCTCTTGTACTCAGTATGGCGTACTTGCCTCCTGGACGGCACACAATGTGGGCAAGGATGGCAACCTGTTTTCCGTCAATCGCAGTTCGCTGGAGAGAGCGTGCAAATGGCTGATGCGTACGCAGGATGTCAGTGGTGCCTGGTCGTATCTCGGTAAAGACCCTGGTGGCTACAATCGCGTGGCCCAGAGTCAGGACGATCCACCCGGTCAAAATGCCGGACGGATCACGCCTTCGATGGTGGTTGGTGCGATGGGCAGCATCTACATGTCGGCCCAGGTACTGGGAATCGAAGACCATGTCACGCGTCGGCCCGATCCGAAAAAGAAGAAGGGGCCGCTCAAGAAAGTTGAAGCAGCGAAAGAAACCAAGAAGACTGCGGCGAGTTCCCACTCGATTGAAATGGGTGTCTTGCGCCGCTCGATCCAGGACGGTGAAAATTTCTTCCGCCAGCGTTGTCAAACAGAGACAAACCACTGGCAGTCCTACTACCTGTACGGTATGGAACGGCACCAGGCCTTGCGCGAGTTTGCCACCCGCGACTTTGAAGATGAGCCGAACTGGTATAACCAGGGAGTTGAGTTTCTCCAACGTAACGAAAAAGATGGGGGAGGCTGGTCACTCGGAGGGGACGAAGAAGCGAACCAGGGTACCGAAGTCGATACGGCTTTCTCGATTCTGTTCCTGCTCCGCGCCACTCGAGATCTCGTCAAGACACTCCAAGGTGGCAAGCTTCGAGGGGGTCGCGGTTTGCCTGCTGATCTCTCGAATCTCCAAGTCGATGAAGATGGCGCCGTAATCAAGGTGAAAGCGGTGGTCGACCTGGAAACGGCGTTACTGCGAATCAAAGAGACGGCCAAACTCGATGAGATTCCCCGCGATGTCAAGTTCAGCGAAGTCGAATCCGAACGTAAACGGCAGCTCAATCGGTTGGCCAAGTTATTTGCCGATCCGTCCTACGAGAAAAGGATTTTTGCCGTCCGCGGAGTGGCGCGCGGGGGAGGGTTGTCAGAAGTTCCCGCGCTGATCTACGCACTCAGTGACCCGGACCTGCGCGTCGTCCTGGCCGCCCGCGACGGTCTACGTCTGGTGAGTCGCAGATTCGCCGGCGTGGGGATGCCCGATACACCCAGTGAAGTCCAGAAAAAACAAGCCCAAACTGCCTGGAAACGCTGGTACAAGTCAGTACGCCCGGATGCTGATCTGGAGTTCCTTGAGTAGTTGGCTATCCGCGTTCGACAACCGGATCAGTCTCGCAGACGCCGTTCCGCTGGCCCAGGGTGACTTCTCTCCGCGGTGCGGCCACGAGGCACCGACCATCTGCACCACAACGCTACGCACCACAACGCTACGCACCACAACGCTACGCACCAGAACTACCGCACCATAAAAGTCGGCACTCCCGTGATCTGAACCGATGGATGATGCAACTCGTCAGCAATTGATTCTGGCCGCACAAGAGGCGCGTGCTCGGGCCTACGCAACGTATTCAGACTTCACCGTCGGCGCTGCGTTACTCACGGCAGAGGGCCGCTTTGTGCGTGGCTGCAATGTGGAAAACCGCTCACTCGGTCTGACCCAGTGCGCCGAACGGGTAGCAGTGGGAAACGCTGTCGTGGAGGGGTACCGGGATTTTCAAGCACTGGCCATCGCCAGTCGTACTGGCGTGACTCCCTGTGGCGCCTGCCGTCAGGTGTTGGCCGAATTTTGCGCAGATCTGCCAATCCTGCTCGTGCAAGAAGAGCCTGTCCCTGAGACACGAGAGGTCTCACTGCGTCTCCTGTTACCCGATCGATTTGGCACGGACGGCCCATAACATGACCAGGTGACTGGCTGGAAAGTTCACTGCCGCTTGAATTGACCGCGCTGGCCGGCGATAACTCTGTTCGTGGGTGACGTGCCTCCGTCCTGTCGGCACGCGCTTCTGTCTATGGACATTGCCTCTTTCGGATATCGACCATGGTTTCACTCTCCGATGTCGTCCAGACGACAACGCGCGGACTCCAGACCGGACAAATCGGCAGACCTGTCGCGCTCCGTGTCATCGCGCATACGGTCGTCGACCACGGCGAACTTCAGGGCACTGCTGCCTGGCTGCTGCACCAGGCAGAAAGCTGGTTTAACAGTCGTGTGCAAAACGTGATCGTGATAGGCAGCGTGGAAAACGGTCAAATCAGCATTCTCGCAAGCTTCACTTCTGGTACGTCCGCGTTGCTCTCGATCGGCACACCAGTCGCCAATCAGGGAATCGTGGAACTTGTCCTCTGGGGAAATCATGGCACTCTCGCCTGGCAATCTGAGGCAACGCACGGCAATCTGGCCACTGCGGATCACCAACCGCCACTCGCCCCACGGGCCACCGAATTATTGGATCAATTACGAACAATCTGGATGGCCGAATCGAATCCGTCCTCGCAGACTCCAACACATAGTTTGTCAGCTGTAGCAGAGGCTCCCATTCCGCTAGCCCCCCCCTACGGTTTGCTGTTGGTTTCTGGTGACCACACGCATCAGCCAGGTTACGCCGACTCGCTGCTGCAAGGCGGCCGCTGCCGAGCAGTCGGCATGACCGATCAGGATGATATTTCGCCCCGCCGACGCCAACTCAATGAACAAATGGCCCGTCGACTGGGGATTCCAGTACTACCACTGGACGCGGCCCTGCGGCGCGAAGACGTCCATGTCGTTAGCATCTGCGCAGAACCGATCCGTCGCGGACCGATCATCGTTGAGGCACTCAAAGCCGGCAAGCATGTCTACCTGGATAAACCGCTTGCTGGAACCGCAACCCACACGCAAGCCATCATGGCAGCAGCGGCCCAAGCCCGCGTCGTAACCCAAATGTGGAGCCTGGTACGTTCGGCAGCCGCCGCTCGCATGCGGACCGCGTTGGAAACCGGTCGGCTGGGAAAGTTAACCGCGTTTCACGCCGACCTCTGTTTTGCCAAAGGCACTCCGGGAACTGCGGAACCGCAAGTACGACAGGAAACGGCTGTCCCCGATCGTTACGAATTGATGGAAGCGAAACGTGAACTGACCAATGTCGGTGTCTACTGCCTTGTTTCCCTGCTGTGGCTCACCGGAAAACGAATCCAACGGGTTGGTGCGACAACTGGAAATTTCTTTTTCCGAGAGCATCAGAACAACAACATGGAAGATTTTGGTCAGATGATCCTGGAACTGGAGGGTGGCATGATCGCCACTCTCTCGGCGGGTCGCAGCGGCTGGCAGTCCAATCGTGATTCGGGGCTGGACAAAACCACCCTGATTGGAACGCGTTCGCTGGAAACGTTCGACGCACACCGTCCGCGGCTGGCCGTATGGTCAGATGCCCCAGCCTGGTCACCGCCGCAAACCGACCCTGAGGATCCAATGGGCATGTGGGGCGGGCCCAAGAAACCTGAACACGTCCCTGCCCCCAAACATGCATGGTTAATGCCTGCCGCACCGGCAAAAGATGACTTTACACACTTCCTGGATTGCGTGCAGGCTGGTCGCGCCAGCGATGTACCGGCGGAACTGGCAAGCCACGCGACAGCAGCTTTATTGGCTGGCTATCGGTCCGCCGCCACCGGTAAACTCGTTGCCCTGGATTAGTCGCAACCCGCCCACGACCGCAGCGACGCACGCCGTACGTGATCTGAAATAACGTTTCAGCAATACCCAGGAAAACACGTCCGCTGGCAGGTTCAATTGCCAGACGTTCGGCTCACCATTCTTTCTCAAACCAACGACTCCGCCTGGAAAGTACCGCTATGCTACGAATATCCACCGCACAGCCACCCAGCAGAAATCCCGCGTGTTCCCGTAGAGCGGACACTGCCATCTGCTTGTTACTGGTTTCCCTCTGGATCGCTCTCTGGACCCTGCAAAACAATGCGTTTGCCCGTGAACGGCCCAACGTCATCTTCTTTCTGTCCGATGATCACCGTGCCGACTTGCTGGGTTGTGCTGGCCATCCCGTGCTGAAAACGCCTGTGATTGATCGGCTGGCTCAGAATGGTGTCCGTTTCCAGAATATGTTCGTCACCACTTCTATCTGTGCGGCGAGTCGCGCAACCTTATTCACTGGCATGTTTGAGCGAACTCATAAATTCACCTTCAGAACACCTCCGCTGGCTCGCAACTTGACCGATGTCAGCTACCCTCGCTTGTTAAAAGACGCTGGCTACCGCACCGGATTCGTCGGCAAGTTCGGCGTCAACATCCCGCGCGCCGAGCGGGAGAAGATGTTTGATTTTTTTTCTCCTACGAATCGCAATCCCTATTTCAAGAAGCAACCCAACGGCCGCACGCGCCACATCACCGAACTGGCGGGAGACCGGGCAATCGGCTTTCTACGGGCACAATCATCAGGCCAGCCTTTCTGCCTGTCCGTCAGCTTCCACGCAGCCCATGCCGAAGATAGTGATAAGGTCAATCACTTTCCCTGGCCACGCGCCGTCGAACATCTCTACCAACAGACTGAACTTCCAGAACCTCGGTTGTCCGACCCACAGATCTTTGCCCGTCAGCCTGAGTTCCTGCGCAAATCAATGAATCGGCAGCGCTGGTTCTGGAGGTGGGACACGCGCCAGAAATACCAGCGCAACTTGCGCGGTTACTACCGGATGATCAGTGGCCTCGACCTGGTGATGGGCCGCGTCCTCGACACCCTGTCCGAACTCGGCATGTCAGACAACACCGTGATCATCTTTTCGGGCGACAATGGTTACTACGCCGGGGAACGCGGTTTTGCAGGCAAGTGGTCACACTATGAAGAATCTCTTCGTGTACCGCTGGTCATCTTTGATCCACGGCTGGAAAAAGCGCAGCGCGGCAAGGTTTGTCAGGCCCTGGCACTCAATGTGGATATCGCGCCCACCATCACCGCCCTGGCAGGCCTGACTCCGTCGGAGCACCAGGGACAAAGCCTGCTGCCACTACTCAGTGCGCCTGCTCCAAAATCCTGGCGGCAGGATTTCTTTTGTGAGCATCTCTTTGACCACATGGCGATCCCCAAGTGGGAAGGAGTACATGAGCAACGCTGGGTCTATGCGCGGTATTTCCAGCAGCAGCCCACTTTTGAATTCCTGCACGACCTCCAGGCTGATCCCGACCAGGTCCAGAATCTGGCCACAGACGCGAATTACGCGGCAGAACTGACACGTCTGCAAAAACGGTGCGATGAATTGCGGACTCGTTATGGGGGCATCTATACGCCACAAAATTTCCCCACGGTGAACCGGCGCTAAGGTATGCGCGGTATTAGTTACACCGGCCAGGTGCTGGAACTCAGTGACTAGTCGATCCGGTCCGGACGCGCGTTACAGGCTACGCGCTGGCTACAACGGAGGATTGTCGTTGCCCCATGGCCTGAGAAGATTGCAGCAAGCGAGCCCGGCGGACCTGGAAATAGAAATAGGACCCTAGTGAAGAAAAAATCACAAAGGGCATCGACATCATAAAAAGAATGCTCCAAAAGTAGCCACGCATCAAATTGGCCTGGGCGGGATCCGTGTGCAGCGCATCTTTGCAGGTAGGGCACGCATCGGCCATACCACAACAGAGCAGCACGACCACCAGGCACCCCGCGACGCGCGTCCAACAAGGCGATTGGCGCCCGGCAGTAGCGATGCGATTTGAAAAACGGGTACCCACAACAAGCGCTCTCTCTCTGTCGTACCAGCCGATCCCAAACTTGAAAATCGTCCCGTCCAGAATTCCACCATTCGAACAGGCAATCCCTCAATTATAGCGGAACCGCCGCAGCGGCAAAGAGATGGTACAGCATCAGATAAACCACAACCCCTGTCACCGAAACATACAACCAGATCGGAAACGTCCACCGGGCCCATCGACGATGCACTTTGCGCTGGTTGCGGAGGCCATGATAAATAGTAATTCCCGCCAGAAACGGAACGGTTACTGCCAACAGCACGTGCGATATCAGAACTCCAAAATAGACCTGGCGAATCAGCCACACCGGGCTGGTAAAGGGTTTCCCGCGCTGTCCGGTCACTGCATATAACAATTGGTGGTAAACCAGATAACAGACCAGAAAAAGAACCGAGACCCCAAAGCAACTCAACATCGTTCGTATATGCGCGTGTTCCTGGCCCCGCTTGATGAGCCAATAGCCGCGCAACAGCAGCAACGCGGCTGTTGCGTTAAGGGTGGCGTTCACATGCGGCAATACTTCAACCGCGGTTTCCACGAAAACACCTGTTCAGTACGCGTCCTGAAGCAGACAGGCCTTGCCTGTCCATTACCGTCGTCTCACTTGCCGGCAGGCGCTGCCGCGGTCGGTTCAGGGGGATCTTCCTCCGCTCCCGGTCCGCCCACGGTAGCGTCCGTGGCGGCAGGCTCTTTCGCTGGATCTTCTTCTTCTTCAAGCAGCTCAACTACGAGTTGCTCCAAGGCATCCACCGCGCCTGAATCGTGCCAGATAAACCGCCCGCGGTTGTTACCCCATTTATCGGTCACCGTGAACTGATCAGAATGGCCTGGCCCCAGCTTTTCGTCGTTATCAGCGGCGATCTCAAATCGTTCAGCAGCAACTCGGCGAATGTATTGCATATCACCGGAGAGAAACAACCACCGCTGGGGATCCGCATCAAACTGGCGTGCGTAGGATCTCAAATGGCCTGGCGTATCAGTCTCCGGATCACAAGTAATACTCAAGAACCGGACTCGCTGCTCGCGAAAACGATTCTGAAGTTCCTGGACAATCGAATTCTGTTGACGGCAGGATTTATTGCAGCTGGAAAAAAACACACTCGTCACCCACACCTGTCCGGGCATTTCTTTCCCTGAATCAAAAGTCCGACCGCTGCGTTCGGTAAGCTCAAAATCGTGAATCCACGCCGCCTGCTCGCCGGCACTGCGTGGTTCACTGGTGGACTGCAGCACTTCCGCTGTCGCCAACGCACGAGGCTGTTGCCGCTTCCAAATCTGCCAAATCATCATCACACCACTGAACAGCAGTGCGAATGCCAGCCAAAAAGAAGCAGTCCTGCTCATTACCCGTCCCGTGTATCACTTTTTCCAGTTAAACCCATGAAATATCATGCCGCCCGCACTCCCGAGCAGCAACAGTCGCCCCCGGCGCTGGTCAGCAAACGCAAGCCGACAGGGCTGATTACTTAAACGCCTCGATGATCCCTGTTGAATTGCCACCGCAGCACACTGAAATTCACTCCGCCGCCGCCAGGCTGGCACAAACCATCTCCTTATCATTCCGCGCGAACACATGTCGATTGGCAAATGCCGGGTGGGACCAGCAGACACCCTTCCTTTGCCGTAATTGCTCGAGTGTGGGATCGAGTAGACGCGTCCTGCTGATCTCACGGAAGCCGCTGGGCGCGAGCTCGCCGATAATGAGTTCACCACGCTCGTTAAACATCCACGTTTGCTTGCCATGGCGGACAAAGTGGATCGTACTCCAGCGTGCTTTCGGAGTCGCCGTGAGATCCTCCCACAGGCGTTCCCCTGTTTTCGCATCCAAGCAGCGCAATTCCCCATAACTACATACACCATAAATGTGCTGACCGAGAAACACCGGCGTGCTGATAATCGAGTGTAACGCCTCCGTATTACGTTCATCGCGTCCTTTTTTCTGCCAGACGCGCGTCGCGTTCGGTCGGTCTTGTTGCAAACGCAGCATCAGCGATCCGTCGTAAAACGAGGTCACGAACACATCGTTCTGTGAAACAACCGGTGTGGCAATTCCGATGGGCATATTCTTTGGCGCAAAGGGGAACCTCCAGTAGACCTTGCCATCTAACGGATTGAGACCGGCAACGCTGTCGCCCGTCCAAAACAAGGCCACGTCAACCCCCGCTTGTTGGACCATAATGGGTGCCGAATACGACGCGCGATCATCCGACAATGCGGTCCACAAGGTCTCTCCACTCGACTTCTGCAGGGCCACGACACAGGCTTTTTCTCCGCCAATCTGCAGCAGGATCCGATCTTCGTAGATTAACGGAGAGGCAGAGATACCCCAGATCGGCATATCAATCGAAAATTCTGCGTTCAGGTCCTTCTTCCAGATCACCGTCCCCCGCACTGCGTCCAGGCAATGAAAATGACCCATGGCACCCAGAGCGTAGGCCCGACCGTCCTCAATCGAAACACTTGCGCGCGGCCCTGCCTGATAGCCAATACCCTTGTAGACACAATCGTAAGTCAATTTCCAGAGTTCTTTGCCAGTTTCCATATCAAAGCAAAGCACACGTTCTCGTTGCGGATCCAGCAGACGGTCGGTCACATAGACGCGCCCTTTGGCTACCGTAGGGCCACTGTAGCCGGATCCAACCGGTACGCGCCAGCGCAAAGGTAGTTGGTCACTCGAAAATCGGCTGACAATCCCTGTCTCTCGCCACTCACCGTCTCGCTGTGGACCACGCCATTGTGGCCAGTCATCGGCCAGGGCCACGACCGTTGTGGCGATCCAGATGAGACTGATCATTCCAGACAACTGACGGCTCATGAGCAACTCCTGAATCGGCTAAACATCTGAGAGCGGAAGCACACAGGAATTATACCAGCTGCGCCCTCTCCTGATCAGTCCTCTTGCTGGCAGAACAACCCCGTGCAATGTCCTCGAGTACTTGCTGGAACTCCTTCACAGGCATGGCAAAACACCACCACACCCGCATCCTCGTCTGGAGTTGCTGAAACCACAGGATGCGTATAATCAAACTGTTTCGGCATGAAGCCGACAAGCCGCTTTGTCCTACTCGTATCGCGGGCGCCTGATTCACGGAAATTCCATGCTCGCATCAGACGTACGTGCGCTACTGACCTCCATGAAAGACCCGCAAGCGGATCTGGCATCTCTCACCAGTTGCGCCGGTCAGTTGTTGCGCACCGCACTGGAGTCCGACCTCACCGAACGCCAGGCAGCCTTGGAGCAACTGTCTCGTGTTTTCGCGACCAGCAGTGGTATCAGGGCCACTTGCCTGTCCATGATTTGTGGCGCCTTGATCGAACACGGCTGCCCGCCAGAGCCGCTGGCAAGTCCCCTGTTTCTCCGGATTGGAGAACTGCTGCCGCAAGTCATCGAACTCTACGATCTCTGTGCAGCGCACAGTGAAGAATCAACGAGCGAAGCCGACCACGACAACTCGGAGGCCCAGTTTCCGACGGTTCTGGAACAGCATCGTGAACGATTTCCCGCACTCTATAAAGCCTGGCACGACCTGGACCGCTTTGCCCCGGCGGTGATCGCGGTACTATCCACCAGTCCTCAATGGCGCAGTATGGCTCAGTGTTTCCAGGAACAACTCAAGCACATCATGGATCGCCACCAGGCGGCGCGTTGGCTGGTTCGCCTGCTCGCCGTCGTTGAAGGCGGACTGCTACTGATTGAACCGGCAACCTTCTCAGGATGGCAGGCACGGATGAGCGGAATTGCAGACAACTACCAGCTACAAACGCTTTTACTGGCCGCACTCAACGACAATGCTATATCGATACCGGTACCGCCCAGCGCGGGCGCGATCGATGTCGCGCGGGGAATTGGACCTCAACAAAGTCCCGACGAGGTGTCCGGTCGCTGGGACTTCTACAGTTGGCAGGCGGTCCAAGGGAACCTGCAACTGCCAGGAATCGAACACCCCCTGGCCCGCGAGTACAAAATTCTCGACACGGGACTGCCTGCAGAAATCCCCCTGTTTGCCGGGCAACGCGTCTTGCTGCTGGGCCCCCGAACACAACACCTCCACTGGGTTTCCCAACGGCCCTTCGGACACCTGAAGGCCAACTTGCATTACGAATACGCTCTGACTCCCGACTCCTGCCGCAACTGGCTGCAGCGGATGTACCAGCAACGCCGGCAGGCATAGCTACCGATATCACGTCAAGAATTCCCACCCAGGTTGAACAGCATTGAGAGATAGCGGGATTGAGTTGGTATTCCGGTTGTGATCTGATGGACAAACAGACTGATGGACGAACAGACTGATGGACGAACAGACTGATGGACGAACCACGTCGCCGCCCCGGATCAGGTAACCCGTCGTGAAGACACATAAAAACCCCCTGTACCCGTTGATGGGCCTGGTAGGATTTCT
>MDTE01035669.1_pt1 | contig 49637 bp, 51 predicted proteins | sample 811231 | NCBI WGS metagenome assembly MDTE01 (sample SAMN05326651, study PRJNA326480) | marine metagenome | isolation source: seawater | place: Indian Ocean: Red Sea | collected 2010 | reverse complement strand
GTTGATAGGCTGGATGTGGAAGCGCAGTAATGCGTGCAGCTGACCAGTACTAATAGCTCAATTGGCTTGATTTATGCACTGAAAAAAATTTTTTAAAATTTATTATTAAATATAATTTAAATATAATACTTAATTACTTAATACATGGCACCAAATAATGTTTCGTATTCTTCAATGAATAAAAGAAAATTTGAAGATATTTTCAATAGATACAAGACTCTTAAAAAAATTTTGTTATTTAAAAAATTAAATGTCATTGATGTTGGCGCAAATAATGGCCAAACAATTAAAGAGATTGCTAAACATTTTCCTAGAAGCACTATTCATTCTTTTGAGCCACAAGAGGAATGTAGAGAAAACTTAATTGCAACAAAACGTAAAAACAAAAAATTAAAAATTCATCTTAATTTTTTTGCATTGGGAGAAAAAAAAAAAATTAGAACATTCTATAAAAATTCTAAAAATGATTTGTCTAGTTTTTATAAAGTAAATATTAAATCTAGACTATTTATAAATATAAAAAAAATCAAAAAAAAAAAACAAGTTTATTAATGGAATTAATTCACCAATCAAAATTCAACAAGATACACTTTCAAACTATTTCAAAACTAAAAAGATAAAAAATGTAGATATTTTAAAAATTGATACTCAAGGATATGATGAAAACGTTTTAAAAGGGTTAAAGCAAAAAGACTTAAAAAAGATTAAAACAATTAACTTAGAAATGAATTTTTGGGATTTTTATGAAAAATCTAATTCCTTTTTAAAATTAGAAAAAATAATCGGCACTCATTTTGATTTTTGGGATATTTCTTTTTTATATAAGAATCCAAAGTTTCACTCGGTCGATTATATGGATGTAACTTACATTAATAAAAGCTTTAAAAAAAAAATAACATCTTGATTATTAATAATTTTTCAAATTTTTAATTTAATTTTTTAAGATTTTATATAAATTATAAATACCGTATGTAGGCTCGGGCATTTCCTGTTTTAAAATAGAGCGAACTTTTTTGAGATTATAGAATGGAATTTTTGGATACATCGAATGTTCTATATGATAATTCATACTCCAATAAAAAAATTCAATAATAGGATTTAGAATTATAGTTCTTGAATTTTTTCTAAAATCATTTTGTTTGTCTGGCATTAAATTATGTTGTCCCATAGCCAAAAGAATTACTACCAGGTTGCCAAAGAAACTTCCAAAGGTGATAATTAAAATCAACAATGGTTGACCAAAAAATATAAAGATTGAAGCTAAAAGCATATGTCCAATAATAAGTAACCTAGACCAAATCTTTACATTAGAAATGAAAATTTTATCTTCATCATTTTTTCCTAAAACTTCTACCCAATCACCTCTAACTTTTCCAATAGAGTTCAAAAAATGATTTTTAATTTTATTAATAAAGCTCTCGTAATTAAAGATACCATTGACAAAAGTTTTTAAATTAAATTTTTTATTAGGGTCAATTTCACCATCACAATCTGAGTGGATAGAACATTTGTGATGAACTTTGTGTGATCTACTAAAAATTATTGGATTATTCCAAAGCAAGAAACTAAACAAGTAGTAAAAAAATTTATTTAAAGGTTTTATGGAAAAAGGAGAGTTGTGATAGAGTTCGTGTGAAGCGCCGGCGACACCTAAAAATTGGTACACCATTCCATGAAGCATGAGAATAACAATGAATAAAGTAAAAGAAATTTCTGAAACAAATATTAAAAAATAAGAAGTCAAAAAAAGTGTAAATAGATGAAGAAAAACATGAGTAAACACATAAGAATTGTCTTTTTTTAAAAGATCATGAATATATTCCTTTGGAATTTTCGGGTTATCCCAGACAATTTTTTTTTCTATATTTTTATACATTTGTATAAAATAACTTAAATATAAGTTATAAATAATCAATATGTAATAATGATCAAAACTGTATCTCACACAAAAATATTCGAGGAATTCTATAAAAAAAATAATAAAAATTTTGATTTATCAATTAATCCTCCATTTTTTGTAATGGGAAGTTTAAGTTTGTTAGAAAAAACAACTATTGCTACTTTTTTAAAAGTTCATAACATTAATAAAATTTTTGAATTTGGTACCTTTTTAGGTTCAACAACAGCCATCATGTCTATGAACAGTAAAAAAAATTCAAAAATTTATAGTATTGATCTTCCATCAAATTTAAAACCCAAAAATGCTTCATATAAAAAAATGAAAAAAATAGTTAATAGTTATAATATGAAAAATCAAAGTCAAAATGACAAATGTTTACAAGAAATATATAAAGTTTTTGGACCTTTATATGTAAAAAAACTGCAAAAAAATTATTTAAAAAAAATTAAATTGATTAAAAAAGATAGCACAAATTTTGATTTTAAAAGTTTTAAAAATTTCTTTGACTTCGTTTTTATTGATGGAGGTCACGATTTTAAAATTGTTAAACAAGACACAGAAAATGCTTTTTACATAACAAAAAAAGGTGGTTTAATAGTTTGGCATGATGTCAATTCCAGGATTCATAAAGATGTGACAAAATATTTAAAAAAATTAAAAATAACCATAAATCATATTAGGCATACATTCTTAGGATATTATAAAAAAAAAGGTGATACTAATATTAAATTATAATATTACTTAGTATAAATTTTTTATTTGTCCATCTTATATTTTATATGGCATGATAATATACAAAAATTAAAATATAACAATTAAATGAAAAAAATAATTTTAGTAGACATGTCGGAAACTTTATTGCACCACGGACATATAAAAATGTTAAAAGAATAGGTATTTAATTGATAAGAGAGTTTGAAAAAAAAGGTTTTATAATTGTAAGAAATTTATTTAATCCAAAAGATTTTCAATATCTTAAAAAGTCATTTATAAATTATCTAAAATATCACAAAATCTCATCAAAAAAAAAAATTTGATTTTGATAAAGAGCTTTCAAAACTTCGAAAAAACAAAACAAAATTTGGTGTTTTTTTTGATAGCTTTCAAACATTAGCAATCGCAAATAATTTTTTACTTGATAAAAAAATCTTAAAAATTATTTCAAATATTTTGAAAACGTCTTTTGAAAATATAACGTTTACTGATTTTTCTCTCAGATTTGATCCTCCCTATGATAATCGAAATTCTTTAGGATGGCATCAAGATTCCTCTTATTTCAGACAAAATTCTAATGGAAGCAATGGAGTAGTAATATGGGCACCAATAACAAATTTAACAAAAGATATGGGACCTTTAGAAATTTTAAGTGGTTCAGATAAAATTGGTACTCTAAATGTAAAAAAAAAACATTCTAAAAAGAAAAATTATTCAAGTAAAAGAGAAATTTTTAAAAAAGATTTAAAGAATTTTAAAAAGATCTTTAATTATGAACTTAAGGTTGGTGATGCAATATTGATGAATTTGAATATGGTTCACAGAAGTGGATTCAACTTTTCAAATAAATTTAGAATATCTTTACAAGGTAGATTTCATAAAATGTTATCTAAAGATTTTAATCCAGGCCTAAATAAATATATATATACAAATAAAGATTTGAATAAAAAAGTTAATGGCTAATTACGAAAAAATAACAAATCTTATCTATCAAAGTTTAGCGTGGGGTCCGACTTATAAATTTAAAGATGGTGATTATATAAAAGACGCAGATAATAAATCTGACCTTTATATTAAGGAATCTTTAAAAATAATGAAAATAAAGTTAAAAGATTTACAAAATAAAAAAGTTTTTAATATTGGTACTGGAAGAGAAAGTAGATTTTTTGCTAAATACGGTGCTGAGGTAACTCACCTAGATTTAGGTAAAGATACTGTTACACAATTAAAAAAATGGGCCAAAAAAAATAAAAAAAAAATTAATTCATATTCATCAAATATATTAAAGGCTGAAATAGGCAAAAATAAATATGATATAATCTTTTTATCAGGAATTTATCAGCACATAGAAAAACCAGCTTATGCTCTTGTAAAATTTATTAATGCTCTTAAGGTAAATGGATTAATGTACATGGGATTTTATAGAAGTGGTGAATTTAAATATTTTATAGTTGATACAATCAGATTTCTTATTAAAAAAAATCAAATTAAAAAAACAAGAAATTTAAATTCAATTCTATATTCTTTAGCAGAAACAAATCATTATCAAACATTTAGAGTGATGGATGATTTTTTTGTCCCTAAAAAACATAATTTTCATCCAAAAGATATTATTTCAGATATTAAATTATTAGGTGGTTCAGTATTTCATTTTGATAAAGATTTTAGAAATTATAATCATGAGGGTTCTTCATATTTTTCAATAGGTGGAGATAGAATTTATGTAACAAAAAAAAAGGAAACTCAAGTTTCGCTATCAAAGATAAAGAAAAGATTAAAAACAATTAAAGGAAAAAATCAAATATTTGATGTTATTTACAAGGATAAGTTGATTAAAAAAAATATTAAATTGATAAAGCAAATAAAACATTTGAATAAAAAAAGAAAAATAAATGACTCAGATATTTTGAATTTGTGTATTGGTCTTTATCAATTTACAAGGCCCTTGGTCTTTGATCAATCTGATTATTTTTTGATGACAAAAAAATTAGGAAGACATGTTGTTTTAAATAAATATTTAACTAATTTTATCAAAAATTTTAACCAATACTCAAATGAAAATAGAGCTTTAGATAAAAAATTTAAATATCTAGGATTGAATTAGTTTTATACTTTCACCAATATTTCTTAAAAGCTTAAGATCGTTTCCATCCATGCTACAAACATGTGCCATCTCAGTTGAAATATTCATTGATTTATTATTTGAAAAATGCTTCTCGATTATGTTGGCACCTCTAGAAATAGCAAAAATTGCTGCCGAAATTCCTATAGTATGATCACTGTAACCGTTAAAAAAAGAATTATCAAAATCGGGCATTTCAATATCTTTTAAAGAGGCAGGATATTTTGAAACACAATATAAATAATCAATATTATTACCTTCATACGGTTTTCCAAGTTTTTGGAAGTCATACATACCAAGTGATATAATAACTTTTTTATTTAATGAAATAATTTTTTGGCATAATTCTTTATCTTCAACAGATCTGCTGGCAATTTTGTATGTTTTAAATTTCAATTCCTCACACCAATCTACTCTTTTTAAATCAAATATTGAAGCCGATAGCTCTATATCATTAGATTTACAAAATTCGTTAATATCAGTTAACTCGTTTTTTGTAATTTCTAAATAATTTCTCTCATCATTTTCAAATAACTTTTTACTGTCGTAAAGTTGAACCTTCACGATATCAGCACCATTTATTTTGCACTGAAGTATCATTCTTTTTATCTCATTCATAGAACCGTGATGTTGAGGGTGTATTTCTGCAATTATTTTTAAATTATTTTTATTTAACATTTATCTCATTATCTTAATTGTTTTAGTTATGTCTTTTTGAATATGTATATCCATTGCATTATTAATTGTACATGAGAAGTGGGTACTAAGAAAAGTATTAAAAACAGTTTTTTTTTTCATTACTCTAATAGCACCGTTTTGATTGAGCTCATTATCGACTGATACAACTTCATCCTTCTTTTTTAAAATTAAATCACTAATACATTTATCAATATCAATTGAACGAATGTTTGGAGAATTAGCTTGTAAGCTAACAACGATATCAATTTTTTGTTTTTTATTAATTACATTTACTGCATGTCTTATAGCTTCTATTTTAGGAATTTGATCTCCCGCAAGCTTTATTGGTCTTAAAATTGTTTTTACTTTATATTTTTTTGAAATATTTAAAATTTTTTTACTATCTGAAGTAACATATATATCTGAAACAAATTTTGAATTTTTAGCCGCATTAATCACCCAAGTTATCATTGGTTGTCCCAACACACTCTTAATATTTTTATTTTTAAGTCTTTTTGATCCTGACCTAGCAGGGATAATAGCAACAATTTTTTTTTTTAGTTTTTTATTTTGTATAGTTTTTTTAAAAATGTTATTTAATTGTATTTTCTCAATTTTTTCCTTAAAATTAAATTTATAATCTTTGCTTTTAGTTTTATTATTAATATGCATCCTGTATCTATATAGAGGGATACCTATGTACCCAATTTCATAATTTTCACCAATTCTTGCTCTAAGTTCTTCTTCTTCTCTATGTCTGAAATTTTTGTCATAGTAGCCAAATTTTTTTAATTTATTTTTATTGTATAAAATTGCACAAGCTATGGGTTTCTTTATTGCAAACTCTCGTTTAATAATTTTTTCATTATTATTAATTAATACATAGTCTGAAGCTACACCAAGTTTATTTGGATTTAATTTTAAATAGTAAGTTAAAAAAAATAAAAAATTTTTTGATACATAGTCATCTGCATCTATACGAACAATATATTTACCTTTAGCTTTTCTAAATCCAGAATTAGCTGAGGCTGCTACACCCATATTTTTTTTATTTTGAATAATCTTAAAATTGTTAAAATGTTTAAATTCACTTGCTATTTTTAAAGATTTATCTTTAGAACAATCATCAACTAATATTACTTCATATTTTTCAGATATAATTTGATTTAAACAACTTCGTATACATCTTCCTAAAAATTTTTCATAATTATAATTGGTTATTATTATTGAAGCTATCATTGAGACTCAAATATATATCTTTTTTTTTGAACACAAGAAATATAATTCTGGTGAACTGTATTTTTTATCAATCATGTTAGTGAGATTTAAAGTATAAATATTTTGCTTATTGAGATAATATAAAAATTCCTTAGTAATACTAAATAAATGTTGTTTGCTCAAACTTTCGTTAACATGGCAATAAACAATAACATATCTACTCACATTAAGTGCGTAATTTAAAACTTTACTTGGATTAAAAGTATGGTCAAGCGTATGGAAAATACCAAATAAATCGATTTTTATTTTGTTGTTCTTTTTATCTAAATCAAGAATATTCAAATCAAACATTTCTGTTGCAAAAGATCTACTATTTACAGACTTATAATTATCGTTTTGTCCCCAACAGAGACTAGAGTTGTCGGTGAATAAATATTTTTCAATTCTTTTATTGATTAAATTTTTATTTTTAAGTTTATGGAGACGTCTAAAAATTTTTTCCGATTTTTCAAAAGATAGTTTTTGTAATCTTTGTGATTTTCCAGCTACTTGCCTTGATGATAAGTAGTTTATTATATAATTGAGTAAATTTTTATAAAAATAACTACTATTTTTGTATTCTTTTGAGAAAAAATTTATCATAATACCCATAAAAGGACTATTGAACTCAGCATATTTTTTTATCTTAATTGATTTATTTAAGATATGAAAAAGCTTTCCATGATCTGGAGTTATACCTTTTTTTAAAAAATTAAGTAAATTTGTCCACCCTCTATTATGCTGACCATAAATGTTTGAATATATTTTTCTTGAAATTTCCTCTGAAAACCAGGGATTATTTTGAATTAATTTACAATTGTTACATTTAAAAACTTTTATTTTTTTAATATCTTTATTTTTAAGTTTCAGATCTGAAATAATGGACCTAACATAAAAATTTTTGAAGTGATTTTGTTTTTCAATTTTAACCAACTTTTTTGAATTACAAAAAATACATTTATTATATTTGACTAATATATTCATTATAATTAAAGATGTATTAATTTTTTTTTTAATAATAAATTTAAAATTCTTTTACAATTACTAAGGCTCAAATTAAGCTTTTTTGAAATTTCTTCAATCGAATGCTTTTGGTCACAATAAGAAATAAAATTCATTATATCTCTTGTTTTTTTTAAATTTTTTTCCCTCCAATTAAACTTATTATTTAAAGTATGATATAATTTATGTTTTGTCATAAATGGTTCACATTTTGTTTTTAATGAAGGTAGAAAAATTTTTTCAAATTCTAGAATAATTTTTTTATAAAAAGATATAGAACCACTCAACCCTTTTGATGTTAACACAGATCCTATTGTATCTAATGAGGTGTGATATTCTGGATAGGCACCATATTTAGATCTCATGACCGAACAAAAAGGAAGATCAATTCCTGGTGAGCAAAATTGTCTTTCATCACTACTACGATCAAGCCATGTGTAAAATTTCTTTTTTCCTCTGATTTTTTTAAGTACTTTTAAAGCAATTTTATCACTAACTGTGTCCCCCTGTCTGCTTGGAACATAAGAATAACACCTTTCATCTCCAACACATGTTATTATGTATCCAGCAATTACATTTTTTTTTAGAGCATTTAAGTTTTTTGATATATATGCAATCGCACCTATTGTTTCGGGTACAAATAAAAATCTATAGCTATATTTCCTTTTGTTTTTAGAAATAAATTTACTTAGAAATATACTTACAACCTGACCAGAAATTTCATTGTTAGCCATTGATGGATGGCAAATATATGTCGTAAACACAATTTCTTTTTTTGATTTACCTTTTATATAAATTTCACCATAATGCATCTTGCCTTTTTTAAAAGAGGAATTAATTAAAACCTTGTAGTTGCCATTTTTAAGAAGTTTTCTTTTTTTGTGTTCAATACAAAAACCCCAAGTCTTTTTATAATAAGATGTAATATAAGGTATGGCGTTAGGTTTTTTTTTTAAACTATGAAGATTTTTTTGAAGCTCTTTTAAAGGCATTACTTTATTTAATTTGTGGCTATAACCAACGAGATGAAGGTTATTTTTTTTAAAATCACAAATTTTTTTTCCTTTTGGGTTTAAAATGAAAGCCTCTTTTATATTCCACTCATAAGGAATTTTCCATTCAAAACACTTTGTGCCCGACCTAAAATTTTTTATAATTAATTTTCTATTATAACTTTTAAGAATTTTTAATGATATAACATTATCTTTTCCTGCGAGCGTTCTATTTAATGGAAAAAGTTCATGCGCTAATGACAATGGTTTATGTATTTTTTTTTTATAAATTTTCATTGATAAGTATTTATAAACCAAAAAAACTTGTTTAAAATAAGATTAATATATAAGTTAGTCTAAATTTAAATAAATTAAGATTTTAATTAATATGGAAAAAAAATCTCACATTAGATTAGGCTGTATAGGCGGTGGGCTGAATTCAGCAGCAGGCAACCTTCATTTTGCAGCCATTAGATTAGAGGGAAGTTTTAAGATTGTATCTGGGTGTTTTTCTAGAAACTCGAAGATTAATTTAGAAACAGGTAAAAAATTAGGAATTTCAAAGCCAAACATCTATTCGAGTTGGAAAAATCTTATTTTAAAACAAAAAAAAAATATTGATGCCATATTAATTTTGGCACCTAGCTCTGCACACTATGAGATGATCAAATTTGCTCAAGGTCAAAATGTTCCAATCATATCAGAAAAACCCTTGGTTACAGATCTTAGTCAAATAAAAAAATTAATGAAATTCGAAAAAAAAAATTTCATAGCCACTATATTTAATTACACTGGTTATCCAATGATAAGAGAAATGAAGTTTTTAATTAAAAAAAATAAGATTGGTAAGATCAAAAGTTTTCAAATAGAAATGCCACAACAGTCTTTTGTTATTAAAAAGCATTTTAAAAGTAAATTTCTTACAATCCAAAATTGGAGACTAAAATATAACTCCATACCCATGATATGTCTCGACTTAGGCGTTCATTTGGATAATTTAATTTTCTTTTTGACAGGATTTTACCCAAAGGAAGTTTTATCTAATTTTTCTAAAAATTCAAAATTGAACGTATTTGATGATGTAAATATGATATTAAAATATAAATCTTTTTCTGGGTCGATGTGGTTCTCTAAGACTTCATTTGGCCATGATAATGGTCTGACAATTCGAATATTTGGAGATAAAGGTTCTCTTGAATGGAAACAAGCAGATAGTGAAAATTTAATTTTTAATTCTTCTGAAAAAGGAAAGATTATTTTGAATAGAGGAACCAAATGTTTTGAAGCCAATAAAATAAGGTATAATAGATTTAAAGCTGGTCATCCAGCTGGTTTTTTAGAAGCATTAGCAAATTACTACACAGATATTTCTCAAAGTTATATAAATTATATAAAAAAAAGAAACCATAAAACAAATTTTACTTTTTCAACTAAAGACTCATTTAAAAGTATCAAATTATTTTATATGGCTTATCAATCATATTTAAAAAAAAAATGGATTAAACTTTAAATTTTGGACCTGTTGCTAAAAGCCATTTATTTTTTTGTACTTTCTTAAATATGAAATCATAAAATTTTTTATAATTACAAATGTAAATTCTAGATCTGCCAAGTTTTGTCGATTTCCAAATTTTGTTCTTATTTAAATATTTTGTAATATTATGACCAGAGGTTATAGTTCTCTTATCCATTATTCTAGAATGGTATTCCCATTCTACTTCTTTTGATTTATCGATTTCTATTATTATTCCTTTGTATATTTTTTTAAATCTATAAGGGACATTGCATACTTTCTCTATATAATGATAAAATGGTGACCAACTATTACCAAGTCCCATTGAAAGTATTTTCAAATTTTTTAATTTTAAAAGTCTTTCATAGGTACAATCCTTTCCATATGATGTGAAAGGTAAATTTTTGAAAAGTTTTGGAACTTTTGGACCTAATCCAGCAATTGAAACCATTGGATCAATATTTCTTATTACATTTTTTTGGTTTAAAAAAAAATTTGGGAAAGGGCCAATTTCAGACTTTGTTTTTATAAAAAATTTAGAAAATTTTTTCTTAAGATTTTTATTTACAAAATTTTTCCAATGAGGAACACCAAAAGAATAAGAATATGTTGGAACTAAAATGTTTCCACTTTTACCAATAATCTTCATCAATGAGTCAAAATAAACTTTGTTTAATTGATTTTGGGTCTTTACATTATTTGGTAAGCCAAACATACCTAAACTTGTACCCAAAATAAGACTGTCACCTTTTTTTAGACCCAGTTTTAAAAGAGAATAAATTATATCTTTTTTAGAAAATTTATTTTCTAACATTTTTTTTTATAATTGTTATTAAGCCTTTTATAGATCTGAAATTTTCACTTTCCGTATCTTTTGATGAAATTTTAATTTTAAAATTATTTTCTAAATTAACTATAAAACTCATTAGTTTGAGAGAGTCAATGTGGCCAATATCTAAATATCTAAGATTTAATAATTTTTTTTTATTCTTAATAGTAATTTTCTTATATTTATTAAGTATAGAAATTATTTTAATAAAGATTTTTTCTTCATTCATATTTTAATTTTTTAATAATATTTTTTTGATGGCATTATATGCGCAAATCTTTTAGTTAATTTTTTTTTTAAAATTTTTCCCATTTGATTTTTTGGTAACTTTTCTAAAATTTTATAAACTAAAGGTTGATGAGAATAAGATAAATTTTCTAAACAATGAATCCGAATGTCTCTTATGCTTATCTTTTTTAATTTTTTAAGCTGTATACAAGCCATTATAAATTCACCAAATTTCTTATTTCTAATACCTATAACAGCACAATTTTCAACTTCATTAATTTCTATTATTGATTTTTCTATGATTTTAGGAAAAACATTAATCCCACTATATCTGATTATGTCTTTTTTTCTTCCCTTAAAAAATAAAAAATTATCTTTATCAAGATATCCAAGATCTCCTGTTTTAAAATATTGATTTTTGTTTATTTTGTTTTTATCTAAATACTTTTTAAAAATCCTTGGTGACTTAAAAGTTATTTCTCCAATGCCATTATTCTTGTTAATAATTTTAATTACTGTTTGATCTATTGGTTTACCTACAGATAAAATTTTATTTTGATATTTTGAAATATTTAAATTTGTGAGAGTTCCCGCTTCAGAAAGCCCATAGATTTCATGAAGATTTATTTTGAATTCATTTATTATTTTCCTCTTTAATTTAACATCTAATGATTCTGATGAACTTACTAAACATTTTAAAGTTTTAAAATCAGATTTTTTTATATTATCAAGAGAGAAAACTTTTTGTAGTTGAAGACTAACCATCATTGAAAAATTAATTTTCTTTTTTCTAATTATGTTTAAAAAATTAAGTGGAGAAAAATTTTCAATAAAAAATGTTGAACCATTTATTAAAGAAACAAACATAATTCTTTGCGCCAGTGTATGATGTAAAGGTGTACAAATTAGATTATTATAACTTTTTTTAATATTGTATGTGTTTATACAATTAATTGCCCTATTAAGTTTTATTTTTTCAGTTAAAACAATTTTTTTAGGATTTCCTGAAGTGCCAGACGAGCTAGAAACGATAAATTCAAAATCTTGGTTATTTTTTAACCTTTCACTTATATCAGTTTTTGAGTATTTTATTTTTGTTTTTGCTAGATTACCTATTACTAAACACTCTTTATTTAAAATTTTGTTTAATATAGTTTTATTGTAGGAATTGGTAATTATTAAATCTATTTTTATGTTTTTAAAATTATTTTTAATCTCAACAGATTTCATACTGTAATCAATTGGGATTATTTTATTTTTTAAAATTAAATTTGCTAAAAATATACAAACTAACTCAATAGAATTTTCTAAAGAAACCAAAATATTTATATTTTTTCTTTTATTAATTTTTTTGATCATTGAGCAGATTTTTAATGTTTTAGAAAAAAGTTCTTTGTAAGTGCATTTATTTGATCCATCAATAACAGCAATTTTATTGGGATTTTTTATAATATTCTGATGTATTTTCTGTAAAAGCATAATCTTATTTCAAACACAGTTTATTTTTATGGAATAGTTTATATATAGTTTTAAAAATTTTACAAATATGTCAAAAATATTAAACGAGATAAATCTAGGAATAAAAAAAAATAATTTTGTTATTCGTAAAAAAAAAACTTATAAAAAAGTTCTCGTTGTTGATAGAGCTGATATTTCTAGATTTTTTACATGTTTAATAAGTTCTGAAATATTTAATAAAGAATTAAATTATAATATTAAATTAATAAGTTATCTTTCTGAAAAAAACCAATTAATTAAATTATATAAAAAATTTGGAATAAATGATTTTCAATCTTTTAGTTTCAAATTTTTAAAAGACTATAAATTTTTTTTTTATGCCCTATTAATATTTCCAATTTATTTTTTTAAAATTTTATTATATGATAAAAATTGGTTCATAAATAATTTTAAAATAAAAAAAATATATGTAGGTGATTTAATTTATGATTCATTTATAAGATATAACTTAAGATTTAAAGATAGTTATAAACTTTCACTACATTTTTATAGTATAATTTTTTTAACTATTTTGAATATAAGCAAATTAAATAAATTATTTTCTGAAAATGATTTTAAATGTGTGATCTCTCAAACACATGTTTATGCTTCTTTATCATCCCTTGCAATTAGAATAGCTTTAAATAAAAGAATTAAAGTCTTAATGCCAATTGGGGGAAGATTGGTTATCTATAAAAACATAGATGATTGTATGATTTCAGAAGTAGCAATCAAAAAAAATAAATTAAATAATCTACTTAATAAAAATTGGCAAAAAGAATTAGATATTTATTTGTCATATAGAAGAGCTGGTAAAATAAAAGGCACGACCGCAAAAGATGCATATCAAAAAAAAAATGACTTTTCAAAAAATGACAGATTTAATTCTATGATAAAAGATAAAAAAAAATTTTCAAAAATAGGACTGCTTGCAACACACTGTTTATCTGATGCAAATCATGCTGGAGGAAATTTTTTTTTTAATGACTTTTATACTCATTTTGTTGAAACACTAAATATAATTAAAAATGATTTAAAAACATTATGGATTATTAAACCACATCCTACATCCATGTATTATAATGAGGAAGATTTCATTCATAAAGAAATTATAAAAAGAAAATTAAAAAACGTAATTATTTGTCCTAATGATGTTAAACCTAATTCGATAATAGAAATTGCTGATAAAATTGTTACATGTAGAAGTACAATTGCAATAGAATCTGCTATTCTTGGAAAAAAAGCTATTATTTGTGGAAAAAATTTTTTCACAAATTTTGGTATAACTGAGAATTGTTTTTCATTCAAAGTTTATAAAAATAAAATTTTAAATAATAAAACTTACAACCTAAACCGGAAACAAATATTAGAAGCAAAAAAATTATTTTATTATTTTGCATTTAAAGATTCTTTTTTAAATTCAGATATTATACCAATTTCAAATCAAATAAAAATTAATATTAAAAAAAATACAATTAAACAAAAATTTTTTGAAAATAAAAAATTGATGAGTATTTTTTCAAAAAATTTTAAGAAAAAAAAATTTATGGATGATGAGTATTATCTTTCAAGTAGAGAAATTATTAAAAAAGAATTTAGGAATTAGAAATCATGTGTGGTTTTTTTTTAGCTCATAGTTTTCATAAAAAATTAAATTTTAAAAAATTGGAAAAATCTGCAAATTTAATTCAACATAGAGGACCCGACCAAGAGAAAAATTTTTTTAATGAATTTACTTACAGTAAATTTTTCAGATTAAAGATATTAGATTTATCTGATGATGCGATGCAACCAATGATGGATCACAATAAACGATACTTATTATTATTCAATGGAGAGATCTATAACTTTAAAGAACTTAATATCTCAAAATTAAAAAATAAAATAAATAACAAGCATTCAGATACTGCTACTCTTTTTGAATTGTTAATTAAATTTGGTGATAAAGCTTTAGATATGATTGAAGGGATGTTTAGCTTTGTTTTTTTTGATTTCAATAAAAAACGAATTTTATTTGGAAGAGATAGATTTGGAATGAAGCCTCTGTTTTATTATCATTCTAAAGAAGAAATAATTTTTTCTTCTGAAATAAAACCAATTTTAAATTATAAAAATATTAAAAGTTTTAATATTGGAACAATGTATGATTATTTTTTAAAAGGATCCATGGATCATAATGATCAAACATTTTTTGAAAATATTAAATGTTTGCAGCCTGGTGAAAAAGGAGTTTTTTATAATAAAAAACTCACAATAAATCGATATTGGTCAATTATACAAAATTCAATTAAAAACTTAATTCCAATAAATACTGAAAAAAATTTAAAGCAATTATTAATGGAATCTATTGATAAACATTTAATCTCAGACAGAAAAATTGGATTATTCTTAAGTGGTGGATCAGATAGCACAGCTCTGGCACACTTATTAACTCAAAAGTTAAAAAATTCGTTTAACACTTATACTTATGGTTTTAAAAATGATGATAAATTTTCCGAAATTAATAAAGCTGAAATCACTATAAATAACCTAGAAATTAAAAATTTTTCTTATGAGGTTACAGCAGAATACGTAATCAATAATATGGAAAAAATGACAAACATCCTAGAAAGTCCGTTCACCTCAATTAGACTTTTTGGATTAGAAGCACTTTACAAACAATTACAAAAAGAAGATACAAAAGTAATTATTGAAGGCGATGGAGGTGATGAAATATTTGGAGGATATGATTATAATTATTTTCCTTACCTTTTAGATACTTTTAAAAAAGATAATCTTAAAATATTTAATAAACTATTAGAGTTTGCAAAATTAAAAAAAAATTCATTTAACAGTCAGTTTGAATATGTTGAAAATTTAATCAAAACTTACACATACCAGTATGGATCCACTTCTGATGGAACTCCTTTTTTAAATGTAGATTTTTTTAATAAAGATTTATTAAATCAACATATAGATGAAAATTTTTTCAATGATAAATTTGAAAAAAATTTTCAAAAATTACAGAAATTAAAAAAATCACAATATAGAGACATTTATAGTATAAAACTTCCTAGAGCGTTAAAATATAAGGACAGAATATCAATGCATTATGGAATTGAGACAAGAATACCTTTTTTAGATCATAAATTTGCTGAAACAAGTTTTAATTTGAATAATAATTTTAAAATTAAGGATTTGGATACAAGGTACTTATTTAAAAAAATATTGAGATCAATTACAAAAAATAAAATAAGGTTTAAAAAAACAAAATTTTCAATTGCTGATCCTCAAACACAATGGATGATGAGTGACTTAAGAGAATATGTGAATGATAATTTAAGATCTAGTTATTTTAAGAATTTAGATTTTTTTGATCATAAACAAATAATAAAAAGTTATGAAAGTTTTTGTAAAGATAAATACAATAAAAGCAGCTTTCAAATCTTTCAGGTACTGTCATTTTTAATTTTTCACAAATCTTTCAGTAAAAAAAAATATGTTTAAAAAAACTTTAGAAATTTTAGATAAAAAACAGAAATCTCAACTATTTTTATTAATATTTTTATTTTTTCCACTAAATGTTATCGAAACCCTGAGCTTTAGTTCAATACCAGGATTTATAATATTAATTGATAATCCAGAAATACTAAACAATTACGTGAAAATCGATAATTTCACTTATTATTTGATTGAATTAAGTTTATTAGAAAGAGTTTATTTAGGAAGTTTTTTATTAATAATAATTTTTATAATTAGAGGTTTAGCAATCTTTTTAATAAATAGTCTAGGCTTTTATTTTAAATATAAAATAACAATGAGTAATTCAAAGAAGCTTTATCAAAGCTATTTAAATAAAAGTTATAATTTTCACATCGAAAATAACCCTGCTAACTTAACTCAAAATATGAACGATGCTATCAAATCTACATCAGTAATATTTGCATATGCAAATATAATTAAAGACTGTTTATTATTAATGTTTATTTTGATCGCAATCTATATCGCTACTCCATCAATTTTTGTTCAAATTTTAATTTTTACATTTTTACCAACATTAATTCTTTTTAATATTGTCAAAAACAAATTAAAAAAAATTGGGGAAATTGCTAGAAATTTTAGGCTAGCATCTCATAAAAGTTTATTAGAGTGTTTTTCTAATATAAAATACATTTTTGTTAGTGATAGTAGAGATAAATTTATTCAAGATTTTTATAAGAAACAATCTAAATCACAATCACAAGAAAGAAGCTTTTCTGTTTTAAATATATCTCCAAGGATAATAATAGAGTTAAGCTGTTTAATTTTTATAATTTTATTCATTATTTTTAGTTCAAAAAATAATCAAACTTTAAATGAATTTATCCCAACCTTAACTTTAATTGTAGTAGCTGCAGTAAGATTAATTCCAGCATTAGGTCAGATATTAGTTAATTTAAACACAATAAAATTTCAAAGTTTCACAGTTAATAGAATTTATAATGAAATAAGTAATTTTGAATCTTACTCATTTAAGAAACCAGAGTTAAAGAAAAAAATAGATTCCTTTACAAAAATAATTGAGATAAGAAAAATACGATTTTCATACAATAATAAAATTAATGTTTTTGATAATTTTTCATTTGAAATAGAAAAGAATGAAAAAATTGGTTTCTTTGGTGAATCTGGATCAGGCAAAACAACGATTACAGATATAATTATGGGATTATTAATACCTAATTCTGGAGAAATTATATGTGACAAAGTAAATATAATGGAAGATTTAAGAGGATGGAGGAATCAGATCAGCTTTGTTCCTCAAAATATAATTTTATTGGATGATACTATCAAAAAAAATATATGTTTTAGTTTAGATGATGAGTCTTCTTTTAATCCAGAAAAATATAAATTAGCTCTTAAGATAAGTGGTTTGGATAAAATTTTAGAAAAATTTGAGGAAAAGGATCTCTCAAGAATAGGATATTTTTCAAATAAAATATCAGGTGGTCAAAAACAAAGAATTGGTATTGCTAGAGCAATATATGAGTCAAAGCCAATCTTAATTATGGATGAGGCTACTAATTCTCTGGATGAGAAATCTGAAAATGAAATAATTAATGAATTATTAAAACTAGATTTGACTGTAATTTTAATTACACACAATCAAGAATTAATCAAGAAATGTGACAGAATAATTAAAATTCTATGACAATAAAAAATTTTTCTCTCAAAAGGTTTTTAAAATTAGATATAAGATGGAAACTTAGAAGAATTGGAAAAAAAATTGGAATTCACCTTTATCCAAATTTTTTCAGTTTTAAAGGATTTAAAAGTATTTATTCATATTTTGTTTTTAATTTAATTTTTTTTGAGAAAGTATTAAAAAAAAAAAAAATTATTAATTAAGCAAATTAAACTAATTTCTACAATTAATGATAAAAAAGTGAATTTTATCTATTGTTTACCATCTTCAGGAAGTCAGTATTTAAGGAATTTTTTTTCTTCATATTTTGAACTCAGATATAAAATTGGAAATGGCATTCCAAAATTTGACAATCATTCTGATAATAGGTGGATTTATTCTGATAGTCCTATAATAATGTCTGACCTTTTTACAAATATCAATCTTGAATTATTTCAACACAATAATGATTGGGAATTTTATAATAGAGATCAATTTTTAAGTGAAAGAGTGGGCATTAGTAGACATCCACTCAAACAGTTAGACTTGTTTGATATTAATAAAACAAAACCGTTAATCTTAATACGCGATCCATTTTCATGGATTATTTCTGTATATATAAAAAAGTCTAAAACAACATTCTACAATACTAAAAAGTTTGATCATATAAATGAAAAAATTATTGAAGATACCATTAACAGATTTAATAAATTTTATAATTTCTGGATCGATTTTCTTAAGGATAAAAAAAAAGATGAATATCTACTAATTAATTTTGATGATTTAATTGATAAAAGAGAAATATTAATAAAGATTTTAAATTTTTTTGAAATTCCTATAGATAAAAAAAACATTGATGAAGCATTAAAATTTAATACAAAAGATTTTACAAGATCACACTTAAAATTTGAATTTAAAGGTACCCGCTTCACCAATGAAAAAGAAAAAGATCAAATAAAATTACTATTAAAAGATTATTTATTTAAAAAATTTGAAACCTCAAATGTAATGAAAAAATATAAGAGAATTAAAGATTTTATTTGAATATTTTATCAAATTTTTTCATCACCTCATCAGACAAAATATTTATATTTTTTTTAAAATTATTTTTTACTTCTATGGTTGGGTTTTTTGGAAAAATTGGCTTTATATCTTTTCCCACCACATTTTTATTTATTTCATAAAAATTTTTTTTAATTTTAAATCTAATTATTTCATTAATATTTGATTTTATGTGTATTTTAATTAAATTTTTAATCTCTTTATCCCATTTTTTAATTATATCTTTGCTATGACCCAACATTATTGTTGGATATATAATATTTATATTATTTTTTAAAATTAATTTAAAAAGTTCAATTTTTGGAATTGCGGCCTTGTCTCTTTCCTTTCTCGAATAGCCAAAATTTAAATGGATCTTTTTAAATAAATTTCTTATATTATCACCATCTAAAATAATAGTTTTGCCAATTTTCTTTTCAATTTTATTTTTAATTTTTTTTGAAATTTCAGATTTTCCTGCTCCTGAAAAGCCATAAATAATTATGCACCAACCAAGATTTTTTTTTACTTTTTTCATAATTGAAAAAATTTTTGATTTTGCTGAAATAATTAATATAACAAATATATCTTTAAAATATTATAATGAAAAGAAAAAAAAAAAAGGCTTTGGTTTATTGCGCAATGAGTGGAGATATAATTCATCATGGGCATATTAATATTTTAAAAATCGCATCTTCTTATGGAAATGTAATATTAGGTGCACTGACAGATAAGGCAATCAAAAGTTATAAAAAAAAACCAATCACAAATTACAAACAAAGAAAATTAATCTTCGATTCAATAAAATATGTAAAAAAAGTAATACCCCAATCAACCCACGACTATTCAAATAATTTGAGAAAAATTAAGCCAAGCTATGTCATTCATGGAAATGATTGGAAAAAAGGTCCTCAAAAACATATTAGAGAAAAAGTTATTTTATTAATAAAGAAATGGGGTGGAAAATTAATTGAGCCTAAATATACTAAAAATATCTCCTCATCTATAATTAAAAAAAAAATAAAAAAATTCTATTAAATGCAACTAATAGATAAAAATAACCATAATGAGATTAAAAAAATTATTCAATATTTAAAATACAAAAAAATACTGATTGTTTCTGGGAGTTCATCTTTTTCTTCATCTAAAGCAGAAAAAATATTAAATGATTTTACAAAAAATAAAGTCACTTCTATTTTTTTGAAAAAAAAAAAAGTACCAGATTTTACGGAATTATTAGAATTAATTAAAAGGATTAATATTTTTAGACCAAACTTAATTGTAGCTATTGGAGGTGGTGCAGTTTTAGATTTATCAAAAACAGCAAATTCACTCTATAGTGAGATTAAATTAAAAAAAAAAATTAAAAATAATGCTTACAAATTAAAAAATTTTTGTGATTTATTTGCAATACCAATGACAGCAGGGACTGGTGCAGAAGTAACGGCTAATGCTGTCATTTATATAGACAATATAAAGTATAGTGTTGAGGGGAAAGAAATAAAACCTAAACACATGGCACTACTTCCTGAGCTTATAATAACTAATAAAAAAAAAGACATAATAAGCTCTTCAGCATTTGATTGTTTAGCTCAATCTATTGAATCTATGTTTTCTAAAAAATCTAATAATTCAAGTTTAGTTTATACAAAAAAATCTATTGAGTTATTTCTAAATAATTATCAAAAGTTTAAAAAAACAAAAAGTTACAACTCTGGCTATTTGATGAGTCTAGCATCCTATTATTCCGGTAAGGCTATTTCAATTTCTAAAACTATTGCACCACATGCAGTTTCCTACCCGTTTACTTCTCATTATGATGTAAATCATGGACACGCGGTATCCTTAACGTTTGAGGAAATATTAAAATTTAATTACCATCATAAAAACAAGTCAGATGCAAATTATGATATTAATAAAAGATATTATAAAATGTTTGAATTTTTAAAAGTTAAAAATATAGAAGAATTCGACAAAAAAGTAAAAAATATTAAAAAAGATTTAAATCTTGAAAGTAAATTATCATTAATAAATAAAGAGATACCAAAAAATTTTAATACCATTTTAAAAGAAATTAACTCTCAAAGATTAAATAACAACCCTGTAAAAATAGAAAAAAGAGATTTAATAAAAATTTTTCAAAAGATTACCTGAATTAGCCTGGAAGAGATTTACTATTTTTATTCAGACTTTTTTGTTTATCTAAAAAATATCTTTTGTATATATTTTTTTTACCTATAGCGTAAGTATAATAAAGGACTTTTCTTGAAGATTTAGATAAATTCTTTTTTGATTGATGTGGACATTTGTTTGAAAAAAAAAGTATATCACCAGCATTTAATTCAATTAATTTAAATTTTATTTTTTTTGCAAATTTATTTTTGAGTTCTGGGGAACCATTTTTTTTTGTATTTTCATATAAACTATCAAAATTTTTATTATGCCATCTACCTATTTCTATTGATCCATTTTGCTTGGTACACTTGTCAAGTGCTACTAAAACATTTAGGAAATAATTAGAATACTCATACCATCCTTTTTTTAATTTTTTATTTTCATTTTTAAAATAAAAAATCCCATCATAATGTGGTCTAAAGCCACTACCACCAGGTGGTTTAAGGTTACATTTGTCTTTGAATATAACCATTTTTTTTTTGAAAATTTTTTTTATTAATTTTATTAAATGATTATTTAGTGATTTAAGGTTTTTAGTTTTATCATAAATGTTTTCTAGTCTCCTAGGTTTACCTTTATTATCTTTATAAAGAGTTCCAATCTTTTTCTTAAAACAATCTTTCCTTATGTTGTTAATTAATTCAAAATTAACTTCATTTACTAGCTTTAAATAACCATTTTGATGAAATTTTTTTTGTTTTTCATTCATATTTATTAAATTATTTAAATTAAAAAAAATTGCTTCAAAATTGACATAATAATTGTATTTATTTATCTCATTTATTGTCAAATATGAATAAAAAAATTGTTGTCGAATTAATCGGAATGCCTGGCTCTGGCAAAAGTTATTATCAAAAAAAAATATTCAATAAATTTAAACAAGAGGCAGAAACAAATAATTTCACAAAATTTACCAAATTAACTAAATTTTTTTTTTTAATATGTTTTTTTTATAAACATCCAATTTTTTTAATAAAAAGTTTATATTTCTTATATAGAAAAAAAAAAACATTAGATAAAAAAAAACATTTTTATTATTTTTTTAATGAAGCTGCTTATAGAGGTTATTTTAATTCATTTTTTTCAAAAAAAAAGATTCTTATAAACAGTGAAGGGTTTTTTTATAGATCTGCATATTTATTTGAAAATAATCTAACTGAAGCATTAAACAAATATTTCAAATATCTACCAACTGTAGATGTATTAATTTTAGTTATCGCAAAAAAGAATAATATACTTAATAGAGTAAAAATGAGAAAAAAAGGGTTCGTTTATGATAAAGTTGATTTTAAAAATTATGACAAGAAAGAATTTTTTTTAAAAAAAATAGCTAAAAAGCATAAAAACTTCACACTTGTTATTGAAAATAATATTTCGTCAAATGAAACATTAAATTTAACAAAAATTATTAGAATGATTAATAAAGTATGAAAGTTTTGCATTTAAATGGAACTGTAGCAGGTGGTGTGTTTAATGTTGCATTAACTCTACATGAAAAATTATTAGAAAATAAAATTGAATCATTTATTTTTTTAACAGAAAAGAAAATGATAAGAAATGAAGTAATCTCTAAATCTACTATTAATATAAAAAGATTTAAAAATTTCATCGCTAAAATATTAAAAAAAATATTAGAGAAAAATAATCAAACTTCAACATTAGGCATATTTAAATCGGTTGAAATAAATAAAATTATCAATGAGATAAAACCAGATGTAATCCATTTGCATTGGATTGGAAACGAGCTTTTGTCAATTAATCAATTATTAACAATTAAGAAACCAATAGTGATTACATTACATGACATGTGGTTTTTTTCACCACACCAACATTATTATTCAGGGAGTTTTAAAGATAAAAATTATATATCAAATATTTTTTCTAATTTTTTAATTTCTCAAAAAAAAAAATTAAATTCCTTAGATTTAAAAATAGTGGCAACTTCTGAATGGATAAAAAAACAAGTAGAAAAATCAAAGTTATACTCAAAAGATAAAATTTATAAAATACCTTTAGGACTAGATTTTAATAAATGGTATCAAGAGAATAAAGAAGAAAGTAAAAAATATTTTAAATTTAATTTGAAAAAAAAAACAATCCTTTTTTCTGCAATGGGATTAAATAACAATAGAAAAGGTCTTGATATTTTAAATGAAACTTTGAAATTAATTAATTTTGATTATGAATTAGTAATTTCTTCTGATGTAAAACCAAATTTTACACTTTATAAAGAATACAGATTTATAAAAAGTATGAATGATATAGATAAAAGAAGAAAGCTTTATAGTGCTTGTGATATAAATGTTTCACCAAGTAGATTAGAAGCCTTTGGTCTTGTTGCATTAGAAGCTTCAGCATGTGGAACACCATCAGTTATATTTGAAAATACTGGTTTACAAGAAATTATAATTAATAAAAATAATGGATATGTAGCTAAGTATTTAGACACTAAAGATTTTGCCAATGGCATAAATTGGACTTTAGAAGCAAATGATAAAAAGAAATTAGATATGAAACAAAATAGAAATTATTTGATAAAAAAATTTGATATTAATCGAATAGTAGAAAATTATATTAAACTATATGACAAAAAAACTTTTTAAAAAAATAAAGAAAAAAAAAAGAGTTTTATTAGATATGTCTTGCTCATTGATTCACCACGGACATATTAGACTTATAAAAAAAGCAGCAAAATATGGAGATTTAATTATTTCTCTTACATCTGATAAAGATTTAAAAAAATTTAAGAAAATACAACCAGAATTATGTTTTTCTCACAGGAAAGAAATTTTATTGAGTATTAAATATGTAAAAGATGTAATTCCAGGTAATTTTATATTGAAACAAGAATTTATAAATAAGAATAATATAGATATCGTAATTCAAGGTTCAGATTATAAAAAAAGAAAATTTAATACTAAAGTAGTGACATTTTCACGAACAAAAAATATAAGCAGTACTTTAATTAGACGTTTGGCAAAAAAAAATATAAATAAATAAATTAAATATGAAAAAAAAAACTGTATATGTTGGTTTATCATTAGATATAATTCATCATGGTCACATAAACTTAATTAAAAAAGCTTCCTCTTATGGAGATTTAATTGTGGGACTAATTACAGATAAAGCTATAGCGTCACATAAGAAACTTCCCTTATTGGAATATGAATCTAGGAAAAAAATTCTAGAAAATATTAAAGGTGTAAAAAAAATTGTTCCACAAAACGAATGGAGCTATCATTCTAATATCTTGAAATATAAACCAGATATAATGATACATGGAGATGATTGGAATTTAAGTGAAAATGGAAAAAAACTCAAAAAAGACTCTTTAGATGCTCTAAAAAAAATTAATTCAAAATTAATAGAAATTCCACATGTAAAGAATATTTCTAGTACTAACTTAAAAGAGAAATTATTTAATGATGGTCTAATAAATAATAACAGACAAAGCTATTTAAAAAGATTAATTCACTCGAAACCATTATGCAGAATTATAGAAACACATAGTCCTTTATCTGCATTAATAGCTGAAAAAATTTTTATAACAAAAAAAAATGGGCAAAAAATAGAATATGATGGTTTTTGGTCCAGTTCATTGACTGACTCTACATTAAAAGGAAAACCAGATATAGAAGTGCTAGACATTAGAGAAAGACTTAAAAATATTAATGATATATTTGACGTAACATCTAAACCTTTAATTATGGATATCGATACAGGCGGTAAGAGTGAACATTTTGAGATCAATATAAAATCTTTAGAAAGCGCTGGTATATCAGCGGTTATTATGGAAGATAAAAAGGGTTTAAAAAAAAATTCACTTTTTGGAGTTGAGGTAAAGCAACAACAGGATTCTATTAGAGATTTTTCAAAAAAAATAAAAATTGGAAAAAATGCAACAAAAAAAAACATAATGATTATATCAAGAATTGAAAGTTTTATTCTTAATAAAGATTTAAATGATGCATTTAAAAGATCAGAAAGTTATATAGATGCAGGAGCTGATGGTGTGATGATACACAGTAAAGATAAAAATCCAAAAAAAATTTTTGACTTTGCAAATAAATTTAAAAAGAAATATCATAATATTCCACTTGTAGTAGTACCCTCTAGTTTCAATCAAGTTAAAGAAGAACAATTAATTGATCATGGTTTTAATATAGTTATATATGCAAATCATTTGTTACGATCTTCTTATCCTGCAATGAAAAAAGTTGCTCTAGAAATTCTTAAAAATGGAAGATCGTATGAGTCTGATAAATCTCTAATGAGTATTAAGGAAATTTTAAATTTAATTCCAGGAACTAAATAATTAGTGATAAAAATTGAAAAATTTATTGATTGTTTAAAAAAAAATGATTTAGATTTTTCTACCGGAGTTCCAGACTCTTTGTTAAAAGATTTATGTTTTTCTATTGAAAATAATTTTAAAATGAATCATATAGTAGCAGCCAATGAGGGCTCAGCTGTTGGACTAGCTATAGGATATCATTTAAAAACTGGAAAAATTCCAATAGTATATCTTCAAAATTCAGGGATTGGAAATATGATAAATCCCATTCTTTCATTAGCTGATAAGAATGTTTTTAATATTCCAATTTTAATAATAATGGGTTGGAGAGGGGAAAAAAGTAGTAAATTAAAAGACGAACCCCAACATATATCTCAAGGGGCATTAACACAAGATTTTCTTAAAAAATTAAAAATTAAATATAAAATTATCAATAACAAGTCCAACTTTTCAAACAATATTAAAGAACTTAAAAAATATTCTCAAAAAAATAATAGCATCTCATGTTTGCTTATTAGAAAAAATACTTTTGAAAAGAAAAACTTAAATAATAAAAATTTATCATCAAGTTTAATGAGCAGAGAAGAGATATTAAAATATTTAATTGATAACATGCCAAAAAATTTGAATTCAATTTCAACCACTGGTATTCTTTCGAGAGAGCTTTATGAAATTTTAAAATTAAAGAAAAAATTAAATAATTTAATGTGTGTAGGAGGCATGGGTCATGCAATTTCTATTGCAGCAGGTATAGCATCTCAAAGTAAAAAAAAAATATTATGTTTTGATGGAGATGGCTCAATAACAATGCATCTAGGATCTTTAACAACAAGTTCGCAATATAAAAATATTGTGCATATAGTTTTCAATAATATGTCACATGAGTCAGTTGGTGGACATGATACTTCTAGCAAACATGTTAGTTTCTTTAAACTTGCAAAAAATCTAGGATATAAAAATTCAATGGTAGCAAAAAATAAAAAACAAGCTTTATTATGTATTAGAAAAGCTTTAAAAACTAAACAAAGTTGTTTTATAGAAATACTTTGTAAAATTGGGCACAGAAAAAACATATCTCGCCCAAAAGAAAGTATGAGTTTTTTAAAAAAAAAGTTTATGAGAAATTTAAAGTAATGAATAAAAAGTTTTCATCTAATATTTTAAATCATAACAATAATAAAATATTGTTCACACCAGGTCCTGCAAGTTTATCCTTTGAAAATTTACAGGACATAAGACCATGCTTTGGAAGAGGGGATAATGAATATGAAAAAATAGAAAATACTGTTTTAAAAAGAATCAAACGTATTTCAGGCCATAATGAAATTATAAGATTACAAGGAGCTGCAAGTCTTGCACTAGAAATTTTAACATATAATTTTTTATTTGGAAAAGTCTTAATAATAAAAACTGGATTTTACTCTGATAGAATACACAGCATGTCTATATCTGCAAAAAATAAATTTAAAAACATAAAAAAAATTGATTATGTTGATTACAGTCAAATAGATAATTTAATAGGCTCATATGATTGGATTTTTGCATGTTCAGTTGAGACAAGCACAGGGTTTAAAATTCCAATATCGAATTTATACAGATTAAAAAAAAAAATGAAATCAAAATTAGCATTGGATGCCACAGCCTCAATTGGTCTAGAAAAAGATCACGAATTATCTGATGTTTCAGCTTTTAGTTCATGCAAGGGTTTATTTGGATTAACGGGTGCATCATTTGTTGTATTTAACAAAAAACCACAAAATGAAATAGATAGTTTTTATTTAAACTTATTTAATCATTTAAATAAAAAAATGACTGGTCCATACCATATAATATATTCGTTAAATAAAATTTTAAAAAATTATAATGATTATTTGTATGCAGTTAAAATTAACAAAAATATATTCTTAAAAAAAATGGATTCTTTCTTAAGTTACTCAAAAGAGAATCAACCTTTATTATGCACATTTGTAAAAAAAAAAATAAAGAGGAAGAGCAATAAAGTTGTATTGTATCAATCGAGAGCAAAAATAAATGGTTCAATTGTTTGTCACCTTGGGGAAGTTCATTTAAAGAGACAATCCAAAGGAAAGATACTTGACTTTATCGAATAATATTAAAAATAAAAAAGATAGTTGGAACTATATTTGGAAAAAAAAATCCAATCAAATTAAAGCAAAAAATATAAATGATTTATTAATATTGAATGGGTGGGATGCAAACCTTTCAAAATTTTCTGTAAAATCTTGGAAAAATTTTGTTAATTATTTTATTTATAAAAATAAAATTAATAAATCGCATACAATATTAGAAATAGGTTGTGGTGCAGGAGCATTTTTGCTGCCTTTTTATAAAAAGAATATCAAATGTTATGGAATTGATAATATAATAAATTTTATCAAAATATGTAAAAATTTCATGCCTGAAGCTAAATTTTATAATGCTGAAGCTAATAATTTGAAGATTATCGAAAAGATTAAATTTGATTTCATTTTTTGTCACTCTATTTTTCAATATTTTCCTTCGAAAAAATATGCATATCAAGTATTAAAAGAAGTTTTAAGATTTAAAACAAAAGAAAATAAAATTTATATTTTAGATATTCCTGATAATAAAAAGAAAAAAAATTACATAAGCCAACTAAAAAAACAAATTGGTAAAAGAAAATATAAAGAAAAATATTCAAAGAATATGCATCAATTTTATAATTATGAATATTTTGCTAAAATTGTAAAAAAGAATAATTACAAAATAGAAAAACTTACGAAAAACTTACTTAATAAAAAGACAAGTAGGTATAGATTTAATATAATTATTTATTAATTCATAAATTTTTTAAATTTATTAATACTTTTAATTATAAAAGATTTAAAATGATTAATTTTATATGAAGATTTTTCATAATTGGTTATTTTTTTTTCGACAACAATTTTATTTACTAATTCAAATATTTTATCCACACTGTTATCGATATAAGAAAAATATCTATTTTTTTTATCTTTAATATCAAGAGTATAATCCTCATAATTCTCTATTATTTCCAAAATTTTTTTTTTTAAATTATCTTTTTTTGTATAAATACAAATGTCTTTATCTTGTTTTACAAACCTAGCCTTATTTGAATTTGATGATCTCATTTTCCAATCATAACAACTTAAGGTCGGTATATTGAATAATAAAGACTCATAAATAAGACTTGATTCATCAGTAACCAAAAGATCAGCAGAATTAAAAATTCTTATTATATTTTCTCTTGAATTATAAACTTTTAAATTTTTTGTGTTTTTTCGAGCAAACTTAATCATTTTAAAAATATTATCTCTTATGTCTTTGTATCTAATTTTTTCACTTTTTTCTTTCCAAGGAAGATGTTTTATATGTAGATTAATATTTAAATCCTTAGTTGCATTGATTAGATTCTGCCCTTTTTCATCACCCTCAAAACCTGGTGCATATAATATATTGAATCTTGTTTTATCTTTTGGATATAGTTTTAAATTTGATATTGTTTGTGTCTTAGGCCAACCAGTTACAGACATGCAAAATTTTGGACGTGATCCTTTAAACCATGACGAGTCTTTCCACATTTGAGCCCAATGTTTGCCTGGCAAAATACCTATATCGAAATTAATCCAAGGTTCCTCTAACCAAAAATTTGGCCAAAATAGTTTACCTTGGTCCATACCACCTAAAGAAATTATTGATAATTTTGAATTAACTTTTTTAACATGATTTGCTGGGCAACAGTAAAATCCTATTTCAGACTCTTTCTCTAAATCTTTGCTAATTTTTGTATTATAATCATTTTCTTTGAATTTTTCTAAAATTGGATAAATTAATTGTTCTTCGATTATATCTTCACAAAAAAAAGTAATATCTTTTTTAAGCTGATTATTAATAGTTATATGTTCCATTTAGATATATATAATATTTAAATATTCTCTTTAATCAAAAAAAAATTACTTTATAAACAGAATAAAATTAATTAATCGTGCCATTATGAAAAAAATTATCCCTGCAGTTATTGGTTTAGGGTACGTTGGATTACCTATTTTTTTACAAGTTAATAAAAAATTTCAAAGTTTTGGTTTTGATATAAATGCTAAAAGAATTAAAGACTTAATTGGTTGCCATGATACAAATAATGAATTTGTCTCAAAAGAATTAAAGATCAGGAACAAATCAAAATTTACAAGAAAAATAAATGATCTTAAAAAAAGCAATTTTTTTATTGTAACGGTTCCAACACCAGTCTTAAATAATAAAAAACCAGATCTTAGACCTTTAAGGTCAGCTTGTGAAATATTAAAGAAAGTGATTAAGGATGATGATATAGTTTTTTTTGAGTCCACGGTTTATCCAGGAGTAACAAGATATTTAAGAAATAAATACTTTAAGAAAAAAAGAATTTGGATTGGTTATAGTCCGGAGAGAATTAATCCTGGAGATAAAAAAAATACAATTAAAACTATAAAAAAGATTGTTTCATTTGATCCATGCCCCAAAAAAATTAAATCAAATATTTTGAATGTTTACAGGACTATTACAAAAAATATAATTTTATCAAATTCAATTGAAAATGCTGAAATGTCGAAAGTAATTGAAAATATTCAAAGAGATATAAATATTGCTTTTATGAATGAAATATTGATGGTTAGTAAAAAATTAAACTTAAATTTTAAAGAAGTTATTAAACTAGCAAAAACTAAATGGAATTTTTTAAATTTTTCGCCAGGTTTAGTGGGTGGACATTGTCTGCCAGTAGATCCATTTTACTTATATCATTTAGCCAAAAGGAAGAATCATAACGCAAAATTTATGCTTGCAGGTCGTAGTGTAAACGATGAAGTAAGTAAATTTATCAAGGATGAAATAAAAAAAAAAATAAGAAAGATTAAAGCAAATAAAATTTTAATATTGGGTTTAAGTTATAAAGCAAATGTTGCCGATTCAAGAAATTCACTTGCAATTAAGATTTATTTAGATTTAAAAAAAACATATAAAAAGAATTTGTTTGGATATGATCCAATTATTGATCAAAAAAATCAAAATAAATATAACTTAATAAAATCGCTTGCTAATATTGATACATATGATTTGATAATTCCTTTAGTAAATCATAAAATTTTTGTTCAAAAATTTTATGATAATTTTGTTAAAAATAAAAAACGTTATTATGATCCATTTAATTATTTTAATTAATTTCAAGAGATAATCTGATATCTTTTACTAAAAATTCTATAAAAGAGTTTTTAATTTAACTTATAAATCTGGTTAAAATATATAAAATTCTAACTTTTATACCAATTAACTAAATTTTTAACTCCCTCTTCAATTGGTGTAAAATTTTTATATTTAAGAATTTTTTTAATTTTATTATTATTTCCATGCGTTCTTACCACGTCAGCTTTTTGAAGACCTAATCTAATTATCTTTAAACGCTTTTTATCCAATTGACTATTAATCATTTTAATGACCTTGGTTATCTTAATCGGATTGTTGCTGCAAACATTAAAAATATTAAAATTTCTTAATTTTTTTTTAATTAATCTAAAAATTATTAAATTGACATCTTTTATGTATGTAAAATCTCTATAATGTTTACCTTTATTATATAATTGAAAACTTTTATTAGAATTAAGATATTTTAGCATAAACATATCTGGCCTTCCCCATTCTCCATAAATAGTAAAAAATCTTAATCCACAAATATTCATGTTATATAAGTTAGAGTAGGTTTTTGCCATTTCCTCATTATTTTTTTTTGTTAATCCATAAAAATTTTTAGGATTCATTGAATCACTTTCTTTAATAGGGAATTTTTTTTTATCACCATAAACTGAGCTAGAGGAAGCAAATATAATATTTTTAATTGATTTAATTCTAGCATTCTCAAGAATATTGTAAAATCCAATTGTATTACTGAGCAGATATTTTCTTGGATTTTTAATTGAGTATCTTACACCAGCTTGGGCTGCTAAGTTAATTATAAAATCAAATTTATTTTGATTAAAAATTTTTTTTACAGCATTATAATTTGAAATATCAATTTTTCTAAATTCAAATTTTTTACTCTTTTTTAATATTTTTAATCTTTTGATTTTTATTTTGATATCATAATAATTATCAATATTATCTATTCCAAAAATTTTGAAACCTTTTTGTAATAAATGATGAGTAAGATTAAAACCTATAAAACCACAGCTACCAGTTATTAATATTTTCATGAGTTTTCTGATATATTATGTATAAGTTATTTTAAATTTAATAAAAGTTTTTTAATTTTTTAAGAATAAATTAGCTATAATTTTTATATGAAAAAGGCAATTAGATTTAGTATTATCACCGTAGTCAAAAATGATAGAAAAAACATTGAAAAAACAATAACAAGTGTTTTAAAACAATCTTTTACAAATTATGAGCATATTATGATCGATGGAAAATCTGATGATGGAACAGTAGATATAATTAAAAAATACAAAAGAAAGATAGATTTTTTTTCATCTAATAAAGACAAAAATCTTTGGGATGGTATTAATAAAGGTATAAGGGCTTCAAAAGGTCAAATTTTATTTATTTTAAATTCAGGTGATGTTTTATTAAAGGATGGGTTAAAGATTGCCGATAGTTATTTTAATAAATATAATATTGATTTTCTATTTGGAGCAATTAAAAAAAACAAGATATTTTATAAATTTGAACCTGAAAAATTATATTACAGGTTAAACATTTATCCCTCACATTCCGGAAGTTTTTTTATAAAATTGAATAAACAAAAAGAATTAGGACTTTACGATATAAGTTTTGATTATTGTGCAGATTATGATCTTTTTTTTAGAATGATTAAAAAAAATTTTAAAGGCATGTGCACAAAAAAAAATGAGGTAATTGCGAAATTTGATATGCATGGTATGTCTTCTAAAATTCCTATTTTTAAATCTTATTACTATGAGATGAAAGTAAGATTTAAAAATGGTCAAAATTTTATTTTTTTAATTTTTTTATATCTTTTGAAAATATTAAACTATTTTAGAAATAGATTTATTTAGATTTTATCAAAATAGAATTCATGACATTAACTATTGGTAATGTTAATAAAGCCGAGGTAAAATAAAGCAAAGGTATCATTTTTTGCTTTAAAATTCCCTCTAAAGTTTCTCCATTGAATAAAAAAAACATATAAATAAATATGATAATCAAGGAAATTAAATATTTGTTGAGTTCTTTGTATTTTTTAAAATATTGAAATTCAATTAAGATAAAAAAAGATGATATCAAAATTAATTCATTTCTTAAAATGTTAAATAAAAAGTATTTTGATATTAAAATTAAGTTTGAAATATTTAAGTTTTTTGAAATATTCTCGATAGCATAATCATCTGAGTTTAAATTAATCCCAAAATCGTAGTAGATAAATATCGATAACTTTAGACTCAATAAAAATAAATAAGAAGTAACAATTATCATTTTATTAGTTTTATCGAAATCTTTAATAACCATGAAAGCAAAAGTTAAAAAACCTGCAATAAACATTCCCTCGTTTGAACTCCATATCAACAAATTAATTAATAAGATAAAATTAATTATATTAATCATTGAGTAGTCTTTTTCAAAAATTGCTAGGTATAATGATCTCATACTCATTAAAATTATTGAAAAAATAAATACTTCAAGGTCTCCTTGAAAACCTTCGATACGAAAAGTAATGAATATAATAATTAAAAGTATGATTAATTTTTTTACTATATTTGTTTTGAAAAGATCAGCATATAAAAATAATGATATTAAATAAAAGAAAATTAGAAATATTCTTCCAGTGTATTCGTATTGAATATCAAAAAATTTCCAAAAAAAAGACCAAATTATTGGAAATAAAATTGGCAGTTCTGGTGCAGGACTGTTTTTTAACGAAATAAGATTTTGATCAAAGACTAGTGGGATAGTTTTTTCCATCCAAATTGTTTGAGCTTCCCAACTAATAGAGGGATCATAAACAACATTTATCGCTATAATAAAATTTATTAAGCCAGCAAAAAAAATTGGAAACAAATTATGTTTTGTATAAGTATTAGAAACTAAAGATTTTGATAAAACAAAACTTGAGATAATCAATAAAAAGTAAAATATATATACAATATATTGAAGTTTTAAACCTGATAAATTCAACAATAATATTAATGAAATAGATATTAAAAAATTAAATAAATATTTATCAAGATTTTTTATTTTTTTTTTAAAAATTATTTTGTCATATGGAACTAATCCCATTAAGAAACAAGTTAATATAGAAAATAATATTAATAATAATTCATTCATTATAGGATAAATACATACATTTGTTATTGTAATTGTCTAAAATCTTATATTTTGAGAAATTAATCTTTTCTTTTAAAAAAAGTTTGATCGTATCAATTTTTTGATCATCAAAATCATCATCTAATTTTATGATTTTAATACTATCATGATCATTAAAATTAATTTTATTTTTAATTAATTTATGTTTATTTTGGTTTTTATTAATTTTAAAATTTATTTTTCCTAATTCAGAATATGTGTCTAGGTCTTTGTCTATTGTAAATTTTAATTTATCAACATCTTTTAATACTGCAATTTCTTTTTTATAAAATTCAATTTTAAAATTTTTATTATTGTTATCATCATAATCTCCTACAAATTCTAAATGACTTGCTCCAAGAGTGGTATTTGGTGTAGCCATATCATATGAAACCCATAAACCAGTTTCATAATTTTTTTTAAAATTATAAGTTACGTTTTGTATGTAATTTAATAAAATAATATTTTTTGACTTTTTAAAAATATTATCTTTGTGAAAAATCCAATTTTGTTCTGGTTCTATATTATAGTTTATTATTTGAGGTTTATCTTGAAGTTTAAATTTTTCTTTAATATAAAATATATAACCGCTCGAATTATTTTCACAAAAATCAAAAGCAACTTTTTGATAACGATCAATTAAGTTTTTATTGAATATTAAATAAGTGTTTTTGAAAAAATTTAAATTTTTAATTAATATAATTGTTAAAATAAATAGTATAAAAAACTCTAATTTTAAAAGCTTATTTATGGATTTCATATTTTTAGAATAAATAATTTATTTTAAATAAATTACAATTAAATTGTTATTAATCTGATATAAATTATATATATAGTAAAGTTTCTATGAATATCTCTAAAAATTCAAAATTAGATGAAGATAAATTTTTATTCATAATTACAATTTTATTAAGTATCTTACCAGCAGTTTTATTAATAAAAACTTTAATATCAAATTCGGTATTATTTTTAATTTGTTTATCTTTTCTTTTACATTGTTTTTATAAAAAAAATTTTAGAGTGTTTAAGAACAAGATCTTAAAAAAATCTTTTTAAAATGAAAAATATATCTATTGAAAAAATAAATTTTTATTTCATCGCACTAATTCCATTATTTATCTTAACAGGTTCTTTATTAACGAATATATTTATTATTTTGATTGGTTTGTTGTTCTTATATGAACAAATTAAAAAAAAAAATTTTCAAATTTTCAATGATAATAATTTTAAATTTTTATTAGTTATTTATTTTTATTTTATCATTAATTCTATTTTTATAGCCAAAAATGACTTAAGTTTTTATAAAGCTTTAGCTTATATAAGATTTATTATTTTTGCATATGCACTTAATTATTATTTTAATATTTATAAATTAAGAATAATAAAAGTTTGGGCTATCATATTTTTCATCACAACATTCGACATAATTTTTGAATATTTTTTTGGAGTAAATATCTTTGGATTTTCCTCAATCTATCCTGCAAGAATTGCAAGTTTTACTGGCGATGAACTTGTCATTGGTGGTTTTTATTTTTGTTTTATCACTTTTGTATTAGGTTTTTTAAAGATAAAAAAAAATAGCTTTTTTCTTACTTTTTTAATATTTTTCTTTTTTATCTCTTTAATAATCGGTGAAAGGTCAAGTTTCTTAAAAATATGTATTATCTATTCATTGTTTTTAATTAGCTTGAATAATTTTTCCAATGTGAAAAAAATTTTATCTTTTATTTTAATTGTTGGAATTTTTGTATTTGTTATTCATCAAAATGATGGTTTGAGAAGTAAATATATAAATCATATTTTTGTAATTAAAGATAACTCAAATCAAAATGATACAAATAATCAAAAAGGAATGGAGACCTATATTAAGTCAAATAGACATTTACAACATTATCTTATTGCACTAGAAATTTTTAAAGAAAGTCCATTTTATGGAAGTGGTTTTAGAACATATAGATACGAAAGTTTCAAAGATAGATTTAATGAAAATTTTGTATCTTCTTCTGGCTCTACTCATCCACATCAAATACATTTTGAGATTTTATCTGATTTAGGCATTGTTGGCTATTTTCTTATATTATTGAATATAATTAAGCTTTTATTTAAACAGAGAAAAATCAAACTAGATGAAATTAGATATGGTTCTATTTTGTTTGTTATTGCTTATTTAACACCAATTATTCCTTCAGGTAGTTTTTTCTCAACATTTTATGCTACAATTTTTTGGATTAATTATTCTTTTTTGATAGAAAATAAAAATAAATGAAATATTTATCAAACCTAACAAAAATCATTCTATTAGGATTTATAATAAATTTAACTGCATCTATACTTTATGTAAAAAACTTTGATCAGAATATAATTGTAGAAAATACATACAAAAATCAAATGATCAAAGCAGATATTGCCTATTATAATTTAAATGCTGCAAAAATTCTAAATAATCTTAAAAATAAAGAAAAAATTTTTAATCAGGAGTATTATAGAAGTTTTTTACCACAAATTATAATTGCTACTTATTACAAGATAATTAATCGAGAAATAATAGAAAACCAATATTCCCTTGATCTAGAAAAAGAAAAAGAAATTATATTTAAAACAAACAATGGAAAAACTGGTTTTTTTTTTTTACAAATTTTAATTTATTTTATTTCGGTATATGCTTTTTATAAAGTTTTATTAAACCATTTTCCAAAAAAATATTCTTTATTAGTATTAGGACTCTTAACTATTGAACCAACAATTAATCAATATCATTCATCTTTTTTTACGGAGTCGATTTATATCAGTCTAATGATTGTCTTATTAAGTTTGACTTTATTAAAAAAAAAAAATTATAAAATTTTTGTTTCTATGGGTTTACTTTTAGGCTTGATGTATGCACAAAGAAGTATAAGTATAGGTTTATTTTTACCAATTATTATTTTTCTAATAATCACTGAAAAAAAAAAAGCTAATACCAATCATTACTATAATGATCAGCATGATGATTGTAATATTATTTATTGGAACGATAAATTATAAAAGATCAGGTATTTTTTATACAACTTCTTATCAATCAAAAACGGGATTTTTTCGATATGTGGTCCCATATTTGCTTACAAAAGAAAAAGATATATCTGGCATCGAAGCCAGAAAATTAAGAGAAAAAATTAAAAATAAATGGATTGATGAGCATCAATTAAATCTTAATTTAGAAATTGATAGATTGAAATTGTATGAATTAAAAAAAGAGTATAGCTTGGGATTAATTCGAAATAATTTTTTTTCTTTCATAAAGTATCATTCTTGGAAAACTCTTCAGACGATCATCTTAGATCCATTTCAAGTATTTAAAGAATATTTTTTTGATAAAAGTCAAAAAAATGATAAAGGACAGAGATATTGGGAATATGATAAAAATTATAAAAAGTTATTTTTAATATCGATTATTTATAGTTTTTTTATTTATATAATTTCATTTATTGGATTGTTAAAAATTTTAAAAGATTTTCAAAAAAAAAAAATAAATTTTCATCAAATTAAAATATTTTTTTTATTTACTTTAATGATTTTATATTTTTTAGGGATTTCTGGTTGGATAGGTAATCCAAGATATTTTACTCCATGCACTATCTTTTTATTTTTTTTTACTGCAGAAGGAATTTTATCGATAAAAAATTTTTTAAAAAAGAGATTATGCATCTAATTATTTTTTTTTTGAACATACTTGATAAATATTATCAAAAAAAAATAATAAATTATTTTAAAAAAAATCTTAAACAAAAAATAGATATTTTTTTTGATGTGGGTGCCCATAAAGGTGAAACTTATGAATCATTTAATAACTCTTTTGAAATATCTAAATTTTACTCATTTGAAGCTAGTCCAATTAATTTCTCTTATTTAAAAGAAAAAAAAGGTGATAAAAATTGGCAAATATATAATTTAGCATTGGGATACAAAGAACAAAAAAAAATTTTTTATCAATCAAATGAAAGCGCTTCATCTGGATTTAATTCTTTAAATACAAACTCAAATTATTATAAAAAAAAAAATTTAATCTTAAATTTATTCTCCTCAAAAAAAAATGATCAATTCGAGCTAAAGATCTCTACATTAAAAAATTTTATGTTAGAAAACAAAATAAACAAAATTGATATATTAAAAATAGATACAGAGGGATTTGAATTACCAATACTCAAAGGATTGGGTGAAAAATTAAATAAAACTAAATATATATATTTTGAACATCACTTTGATGACATGATAAATAAAGAATATAAATTTACTAATATACATGATTATTTAACTACTTTTAATTTTAAAAAAGTATTAAAAATGAAAATGGCATTCAGAAAATCTTTTGAATATATTTACAAGAATAATGATTATTCAAATGACTAAACTCACTTTACTCATACCTGCAAAAAAAGAATCAGAATCTTTGCCAGTTTTTCTTAGAGAATTAGAAGGATATGAATATGAAAAATTAATTGTTATTGACAGAGACGATATTGAGACTTTAAGCTCTATAAAAAATTTTAATAATATAAAAATTTTATATCAAGAAAAGTTAGGATATGGACATGCATTAATTGAAGGAATTAACAGTATAAAAACTGAGTATTTCTGCATTATAAACGCTGATGGTTCAATGAATCCTTCTGAATTAAAAAATATGTTATCAAAAATTCAAGATAATAATTATGATGTTATTTTTGGCTCGAGATATATGAAAAATGCTGGTAGCGAAGATGACGATCTAATAACATTAATTGGAAATTATTTTTTTACAAGAATGGGGAATGTCTTTTTTAAACTACGTATTTCAGATATTTTATATACCTATGTTCTTGGCAAAACAAAACTTGTTAAAAAATTAAATCTCACTTATGGAGATTTTAAAATATGTGTAGAATTACCAATTAAAACTCACAAAAATAATTATTCTTATATTTCTACCCCTAGTTTTGAGAGAAAGAGAATTGCTGGAAAAAAAAAAGTGAGTCCATTCAGTGATGGATTAAAAATTTTGTTCGCGATGATTAATTTATTCTTTAAAAAAAATTAATGAAAAAAATTTTTTATTGGGGTCCTTTTATCGATAATAAAATTGCAACTGTTAGTTCAATTTATAACTCAGTTATAGGATTAAATAAATTTTCAAATAATGTAAATGCAAAAATTATCAATAGTATTGGGGAATGGAATTTTAAAATAGATAAATCAAATGAAAATCTTTTTATAAATTCAAATAGAAATATATATAACAAACTGCCTAAGTATGGATTTTTTAAAAGTAGATTATCATACTTAATAATTTCTTTTTTTTGTTTTTTCGAATTAAAAAGAATGTTAGTTAAAAAAAATCCTGATTTTTTTATTGCCCACTTAATAGTTAGTTTACCTTTACTTCTTTTTAAAATTTTTAATTTTGAAACAAAGCTGATTATTAGAATTTCAGGGAAACCAAAATTAAATTTTTTTAGAAAATTTTTTTGGAGATTTACTCAACATAATGTTTATAAAGTCTTTTGTCCTACTGCTAGCACAAGACAGCTTCTTATAGAAAATAATGTATTTGATAAGAAAAAAATATATGTTCTTAATGACCCAATTATTTATGTTGAAAGATTTAGAGAATTTAAAAAAGATAGATGCATTAATAAAATTTTTGAAAAAAATAATATAATTTGTGTAGGTAGGCTAACGAAACAAAAAAATTTTAATTTAATTATTGATGCCTATAAAAATAGTGAAATTTTGAAAAATTATAAGATTTTTATTTTCGGAGAAGGTGAAAACAAAGATTATTTAAAAAAAAAAATTAATATCAACGGTTTAGAAAATAAGATTTTTATAATGAAATATGAAGATAATATTTTTAAATATATGATTAGAAGTAAATTACTTATATTAACCTCTTTGTGGGAAGATCCAGGTTTTGTTTTAGTCGAGTCAGGAATGTGTAATCTAAATATAATTTCAAGCAATTGTCCAAGTGGCCCAGAGGAAATAATTTCTAAAGAAGAGTCAGGAGGGTATTTATTTTTAAATAACAATTTAAATGATTTAAAAAAAAAAATTGAAATATTTTTTAATGAAGAAACTTCTGAATTGTTGAAAAAAAAAATTTTTTTAAAAAAAAGGTTGAAAAAATTTACAATTTTTAATCATACAATCTTACTGAAAGAATATTTGAATATTTAATGTTCCATAAAAATCAAATTACATGCGGTATAACTGGACATTCTGGTACAATTGGTAGAAATTTAATTAAAAGTAGTAAAAAGATTAGATTTATTTATTTCAAGGGGAATATAATTAATAAAAAAGATGTCAAAAATTGGATTAAAGAAAATAGCTTCGAGTATTTAATTCATTTAGCTGCAATCGTTCCAATAAGAGAAGTAAATAAGAATAAAAAAAAAGCTTTATTAGTTAATACAAAAGGCACAGCTAATCTTGTAGAAGCAATTTTAAATAATGATAATGCTATTAAGTGGAGTTTCTTGGCGTCTACATCACATGTGTATTCTTCCTCAAAAAAAAAAAATAAAAGAAAATTTTTCTAAAAAACCAATTAGTTATTACGGAAAAACAAAGCTTTTTGCTGAACAAAATTTTATAAAACTTAAAAAAAGAAAAATTAAAGTTTGTATAGGAAGAATATTCAGCACTGCTAACAACTCTCAAAGAGCTAATTATTTAGTTCCTGACTTAAAAAGGAGAATTAAAAATGCAAAAAAAAAAATTAAATTAGAAAATTTGAATCATTACAGGGACTTTATATCAATAAAAGATATAGTAAAAATTCTAAAATATTTTATGAAAAATGAGATCAAAGGAGTCTATAACATTTCTAGTGCAAAAAAGATTAGATTAACTGAGATAGCAAAAATTATATCCAAACACTATAAAAAAGTAATTACTTTTGAATTAAATAAAAATCCAACTTATCTAATTGGCAACAACTTTAGATTAAGAAAAATATATAAAAAAAAAATTGATACCAAATTAAAAAAAATTATTTTTAATGATTAAGATTATTCGAAAAGAAAAAATAATAAAAAAAACTATAGATCGAATTTTTATTTAAATGTTTGTGTTTTTCTATTTATTTATTACTTTTAGTCTTATTGGATATGGATATTTATTCACAAAAATATTAAATTTTAATACTTTAAATTATGGTTTTCTGGGATTAGTAGGTATAAGTTTTCTTACATTTTTATCATATGCCTCTAGTTTATTTTTACCGCATGGCTATATTTTTAATTCAATAGTTTTATTTGTTGGGCTAGTAGGTTTTGTTTTTTTAAATAAGTCAGACATTGATTTCAAAAATAATTTAATTAAAACATTATTGATATTTTTAATATTAGTAATATTTATTTATGTTAAAAAAAATCATGATGATTTTCCGTATTATCATTACCCATATTCGTATTTATTAACACAGATTGAACATCCTCTTGGATTAGGGCAATTAAATAACGGGTTTAGAAATCATTCTTCATTATTTTTTTTGAGTTCTATCTTTTATCTTCCTTCAATAAGTATATATCTATTACATATAACACCAGTTTTCTATCTTGGTTTTTCTAACTTAATCTTTATAGAATTCATTAAGGATAAAAAAATTTTTTCTAAATTTAAGTTTTCAAATTTTTTTTCATTATTAGCATTTTCATTTGTAAATATTTTCTTTTATCGATTGGCCGAACATGGCACTGATAGATCAGGCATGATAATGGTATTCATAATAATTTTACTAATTATAAACTTACAAAACTTAAGAGATTTTTCTAAAAATAATGAAATTATTTTTTTACTTTGTATACTCACATCTCTACTTATATCGATCAAAACATATTATATAATCTATTTACCTTTAGTTTTATATTTTTTAATAGATACTTATAAATTAAGATTTTTTAAAATATTAAAAACAAAAGTATTTTTTTATTGTTTGGTATTTACTTTTTTTACAATTTTTTTTAATTTTATAAATTCAGGATGTTTAATTTATCCAGCAACAATTACATGTTTTGATAATATCGCTTGGTCAATTGATAAAGTCTCAATAGCAAAAGTAAACGTTTGGTATGAACTATGGGCAAAATCTGGAGCTAATCCAAATTTTGTAGTTCCTAACAGAGAAGAATACATTGCAAATTTTAATTGGATTTCAAATTGGATTCAAAACTATTTTTTTAACAAAGTCTCAGATTTTTTATTAGGGCTTGGATTTTTATTAATTTTATTTTTTGTATTTTTTCGCCAAAAAAAACAAAATAAGAAAAAAAATAAAATTCATTATAAAGCATTGATAATTATTTTTATTTTATATCTTTTAGAATGGTTTTTGAAGCATCCAGCATTAAGATATGGTGGTTATCATTTGATAGCAATCCTATCTTTTATACCTTTGTCAATCTGGTTTAATAATTTAAGTATTAATTTTGATATTTTTTATAAAAAAGTAATCGTAATATTATTAATAACAATAACTGTATTTTTTATAAGAAATTTTATAAGAATTAATAATGAAAATGATTTATATGGGAAAAACTCACTTATAGACTATCAATATAATTATAATGAAAATTTTTTTAATAGATATGTTATAGAAATTGAAAATAATAGAGATAAATACGAGGAAATTAATTTATTAGGAAAAAAAGTTCTAATAATTAAAAAAAATTAGTATTTTTTCAATTCGTAGTAGTATTTATTTAAGTTTTTTTTCAAATTATATTTTGTTAATGATTTATAAAGATTATTAGACATTTTTTGTTTTATCTTTTTTTTCATTAAGTAATATTTCATTATTTTTTTGGTTAAATCTTTATAATCTCCAACTTTAAATAGGAGACCATATTTACCTTTGTTTAATATTTCTGATGGTCCTGTGGAGCAATTACTTGATATTATAAATTTCTTTAATGTTGCAGCTTCTAAAAGCACATTGGGTAATCCCTCATATTTTGAAGACAGAATAAATAGATCTGATTTTTTAAGAATTCCAAATGGATTTTTTTGGTATTCAATTATCTTTACATTACTAATAAGGTTATTTTCTTTTATAAAGCTATTTAAATTTGTTCGTTCTGATCCACTTCCAACAATCAATAATCTAAATTTAATTTTATTTTTTATTAAACGAATTGCTTTAAGCAAAGTAATTTGATCTTTTTGTTTTGTTAATCTTCCAATATTCAATATTTTTAAATACTTATATTCATCAAAAAATTTAAAGTGCGTTTTTGATTTAGATAAAAGTTTAATTTCATTTAAATTAAGCGGATTGTAAATAAGTTTACTACTTAAACCAAAAATTTTTTTCATTTCTTTTTGGAAATCAAAGCTATTTACAATAATTTTGTTTGATTTTTTAATTATGAAATTAAATATATTTCTTTTAAATAAATTGTTTGCCCATCCTACTGGTGAAGCATTAGATCTTACTATAATTTTGGCACCCATTAGTTTAGATATCAAAATACAATAGATATTTGCTTGAAATGATAAAATTCTTACATTTTTATTATTCAATAAAAATTTTATTAATAATAAAAATGATTTTAGATAAATAAAAAATAAGTTTCTAAATAAATTTTTTTTAGTATTAATAAAAATGATATTTTTATTAAGTTTTGGTTTGTATTTAATATAAGCAGAGCAAATGTAAATTTTCTTAAATTTCGTCGCTAAAAAGTTTGCGATTAAAAAAAAATTTTTCTCAACACCACCTCCTCCTATCAACGGCATAAAAAGTAAAATTTTTTTATCAATAAGAGACATTATCTTTTTATCAAGATACATTGACCCATATAATTTTTAAAGGATTTTAAAATTGAACTCTTAAAATTTCCATAAGGGTGTTTAATATTTTTCATTAAATTTTCTCTCCACATACTAGACACATAAGTTTTTCTTTATTCCTTGCAAAATAATTTTTTCTACAATTTTTACATTTTTTTTCAAAATCATAAGTATCGTTTAATTCATAAAATTTTTGTTTTAAAAAAAGATCTTTTATTTTTATTGATAACAAATCAAAAAAACTTATAAAAATTTGTAGTTTTGGTATTTTTGATTTTCCTTTATTTCTATCCCTAAAATGAATCGGAACTTCAATTAAATTTGCGTTTAATTTTTTCATTAACCATACTAACCTTACACCTAAACTATATCCTTGTGCATTCAATTCATTAAAAGGTAATTTTTTTAAAAGATGAATACTATAGACTCTATAATATGTGGTAATTTCATTTAGTTTTATATCAAGAATTGACTTAGCAAACAAATTTCCACAGATGGAAATAAATTTTCTAAGACCTTTATAATCACTTTTTCCTCCTTTACAAAATCGAGACCCAATGACAAAGTTGTTATGACCTGATTTTTCTAATAATTTGGGTAACTGCATTGGATCATGGGAAAAATCTGCATCCATTGTGACAAGGAATTCATATTTATTTTTTATTGCATAAATTAAAGATAATTTATGTGCCGTACCAAGACCCATCTTTTTGGGACGTTGAATAAATATTATATTTTTATCCTTTTTTTTTTCAATTAATTTTTTTGTATTGTCGTCAGATTTATCATCAATAATAAGAATTTTAATAAGAGGAAATTGTATCCTTATTTTGTCCGTTATTTTGACAATATTTTCTGCTTCTTTATATGTAGAAATAGATATTAGAATATTAGAATTATCCATTTTTAATAATTTTGATATTAGTTAGTGTATGAAACTTGTTACTGAAAATTTAATAATTATTAAAGAAAAATAATATGATTTTTAATAAAAAATTATCAATTTACTTACTTTTTTCTTTATCATTATTCATAGGTTTTTTATTCAATGAAAATTCAAGTGGCGGTGCAAAAATAGATCATGAATATTTATTTCCTTTTATCAATGCTCTTAGTTTAGATTTTAAAGCTGGATTAGAAAATTTTCTAAACAATTCTAGTAGTTTGATCCATTCACCTTCATTTTATCTTATTACAAGCAAACTGTTAAATACTACGCAAAGCTTATTTATTGTTAAAATTTTATACCTAATAATTTGCTTGTCTTTACCTTTTTTGTTTTATCTAATTTTACGAGAAAAGTATGGCCATGACGATTATTTCATTTTTTATTTTTCATTGATTATTTTTTTATCACCATATTTTAGGTCATCTGCAATTTGGCTTTTGGGTGATAATTTAAGCTTAATTTTCTTATCTATATCGTTTTTATTCTTTTTAAAATTTAATCAAAACACCAGAAATAATATTTACGGATATGTAAGTATATTTTTCTTAATAGCTTGTTGCTATATAAGATATTACTATTGTATATTATATATCTACTATTTATTAATTTTTTTTAATAGTGCTGAAAAAAAATTTGTTTTTAACATTTTGTTTTTTTCTTTTTTTTTATCAATTCCTTCTTTAATCTACTTTTATTATGTTATTACAGAATATAATTTTTTAAATTCTCTAAATACTTTTGGTACAGTTAATTACTTAAATTCTGGAATGATTATTTTGACAATAATTCTTTTCTATTTAATACCTTTTTTATTTAATAAAGATTTTAAAATTTTTAGTTATTACAAAAAAAGGATTAATATTATTCTCATTTTTCTCTCTTTCTTTTTTATAATCTTTTTAATTGAAAAATATTCAACAATAAAATTAATTGATTTTCCAGAAAAAGGAGGTGGTGTATTTATAAAATTATTTACTTTTTTTGACATTAAAGAAACATATATAATTTTACCGATTTCATTGATTTCATTAATAGTTTTAGACTTTATTTTTAAAAAAAATAGATTTCAAAATTATTTTTTGTTGTTTACAATTATAGTTTCATTACCATTAATTACAATTTACCAGAAATATTTGGATCCGCTATTTTATTTAATATTTTTTGGGCTAATAAAATCCGATTATATAGATGAAGTAATTATAAAAAAGAAAATTAACTTAAAATTAATTTTTAGTTATTTTGGCGCTTTTTATTTGTTCTCTTTATTTTATTATCTAAAATGAAACGAGAAAATTTATGAGTAAAACTTTGATAAGTATTATAATGCCTTACTATAAAAAATCTGAATTTATAGATTTAAGTATAAATTCAATATTAGAGCAATCAATTCAAAAATTTGAAGTAATAATTATTGATGATGAATTAAGTGAGAATAGCTCACAAGTTTTGGCAGATATTGAAAAATTAGATACAAGAATAAAAGTCTTTAAAAACAAAAAAAATTTAGGAGCTGGCCAATCTAGAAATTATGCAATTAACTTATGTAAAGGAGAATATATTGCTTTTTGTGATAGTGACGATCTATGGAAACAAAATAAGCTAGAAAAGCAAATTAAATTTATGAAAGGGAATAATTTGGAATTTAGTTTTACAAGCTACGAAATTATAAATAACAAAAATCAAAAAATTGGTTTTAGAGAAGCAAAGGAAAATCTAAGTTTTAAACAGTTAAGAAATTCGTGTGATATTGGTTTATCTACTGTCGTGATTAAAAAGAGTGTCTTTAAAAATGAAAAATTTAGATTTGGAAAAACAAAAACTAAAGAAGATTTTGTACTTTGGTTAACGTTAGCAAAAAATGGAATTCCAATTAACGGAATTAAAGATTGTCTTATGTCGTGGAGAAAAAATTCTAAGTCACTATCATCTTCTAATATTCAGAAAATAATTGATGGATATAAAGTTTATAGAAATTATTTACAATACGGAAGAATTAAATCATTTTTTTTTCTTATTATACTAAGTCTAAATTTTATGTTAAAAAATATTAGATGAATTTTTTGTTGTATTTATTTTTATTAGTAATTATATTTTTATTAATAAATAATTTTTTTTTAAAAAATAATTTCTTAATTAGCGAAACTGGCGACATACATCAAAAATTTGCCTCAAAGAAGAAAGTTCCTTTGACAGGGGGTTTATTTTTATTTTCAAGTTTTCTTTTTTTTTTAAATGATCATATGCTGTCATTTATCTTATTTTCATTTTTAATTTTACTAATAGGCATATTTTCTGATCTTAAACATATCAAATCAGCCTTTAGTAGATTTATTATTCAAATTTCACTTGTGCTATCATTTGTTATTTTTAATGATTTTCAATTAATAAACACAAAAATTCTATTGTTAGATACACTTCTCGCTAATGAAGTTTTTAATTACTTATTTGTTTCTTTTTGCATATTAGTTGTAATAAATGGATCAAATTTTTTTGATGGCCTAAATACGTTGAGCATAGGATATTATCTACTAGTTTCATTAATTATATATTATTTGAAGATGTTTGATTTGATATCTGTGAATGAAGTTTTTATAAAATATATTCTAGTAGTATTAATTATTACTTTTACTTTAAATTTATTTAATAGAATCTATTTAGGTGATGCTGGATCCTATCTACTAGGATTTACTTTTTCAATTTTTTTAATTAATATTTATCTTGAAAATCCTCAAATTTCACCCTTTTTTATAATAGTATTATTATGGTACCCAAGTTATGAAACTTTATTTTCAATAGTACGTAAAAATATTATGAACCAATCACCAATGAAACCAGACTCAAATCATCTACATCAACAAATATTTTATATTTTACATAAAAATAATACATTAAATAAATATCATTCAAACTTGTTGTCAGCAAATTTGATAAATTTATATAATTTGATAATTTTTACTGTTTCAGTGAATTTTTTTTCAAACTCTCAAATTCAAGTGCTTTTAATTATGTTGAACATAAGCATTTATACGTTTATTTACTTTAAATTATTTATTATTAGATACAAAAAAATATGAAAAAAAAAATAGCTTTAATTTTTGGAGTCACTGGACAGGATGGATCTTATTTATCAGAGTTTCTGATTAGAAAAGGATATCATGTTCATGGAGTTAAACGAAGATCATCATCATTTAATACAGCAAGAATTAATCATATTTATCAAGATCCATTTGAAAAAAAAAGAAACTTTTTTCTTCATTATGGAGATGTAACAGATGCAATATCAGTCTCAAGTTTGATCAAAAAAGTAAAACCTAATGAAATTTATAACTTAGCAGCACAATCACATGTTTCAGTATCTTTTGAGGTTCCTGAGTACACTGCAAACGCAGATGCTTTAGGAGCTTTAAGAATTCTTGAAGCTATTAAATTTCATGGTTTTGAAAAGGTTACAAAGTTTTATCAAGCAGGCACTTCTGAAATGTTTGGAAAAGTAAAGGAAATTCCTCAAAATGAAAAAACTCCATTTTACCCTAGAAGCCCTTATGGAGTTGCCAAGGTTTATGCTCATTGGATAACAGTAAATTATAGAGAAGCATATGATATTTTCGCATGTAACGGAATTTTATTTAATCACGAAAGTCCTGTTAGAGGTGAAACATTTGTAACGAGAAAAATTGTTACTGGACTATGTAAAATTAAACTTAGAAAACAGAAGACATTATTTTTGGGAAATTTATATGCAAAGAGAGATTGGGGACATGCTAGAGATTATGTTGAAGCTATGTGGAAAATGTTACAAAAAAAAACCCCATCAGACTATGTAATTTCTACAGGTAAACAATATACTGTTAAACAATTTGTAAATTTAGTTTTGAAAGAGTTAGATATTAAACACAGATGGATAGGAAAAGGAATAAATGAAAAATGTTTTGATCAAAATGGCAATTGTATAGTTGCATGTGATAAAGAATATCTCAGACCTTTAGAGGTAGACACATTATTGGGAAGCTCAAAAAAAGCAAAAAAAGAATTGAATTGGAAGCCAAAAACTTCAATAAATAATCTTGTGAAAGAAATGGTTAATTTTGATTTAAAAAAATTAATTAATGATAAATAAAAATTCAAAGATATTTGTTGCAGGTCATAATGGATTAGTTGGAAGCGCAATTGTCAGAAAATTAAAAGATAAAGGTTATAAAAATATTTTAACTGTCAACCGATTAAAACTAGATTTAACTAATCAAAGTAAAGTTTATAATTTTCTTAAAAGACATAAGCCGAAATATATTTTTATAGCCGCTGCTAAAGTTGGAGGTATTTATTCTAATAACAAATATAGAGCTGATTTTATTTACAGCAACTTATCTATCCAAAATAATATTATTCACTCAGCATATAAATGTAATATTAAAGACTTAATATTTTTAGGCTCAAGTTGTGTATATCCTAAATTATGTAAACAACCGATAAAAGAAGATTATCTTTTAAATGGAAAACTAGAAAAAACAAATGAGCCTTATGCAATAGCAAAAATAGCTGGGATTAAAATGTGTGAAAGTTATAATAGACAATATGGAACAAATTATAAATGTTTGATGCCTACAAATACTTTTGGGCCAAATGACAATTACGATGCCTTAAATTCACATTTTTTTCCTTCTCTTATAAGAAAAATACATGCATTAAAAAATAAGAAAACAAGGAAACTTACTTTATGGGGTGATGGATCACCAAAAAGAGAATTAATTTTTGTGGATGATCTAGCAGATGCATGTATTTTTTTTATGAAAAAAAAAATTAAGGAGTCACTAATTAATATTGGAACTGGCAAAGATTTTACAATTAAAGAGTATGCTAATATTTTGATTAAAATTATTAATCCAAAAAAAAAAACAAAAATTGTATTCGATAAAACAAAGCCAAACGGTACACCTAGAAAAGTTTTGAATATAAATTTAGCTAAAAAATACGGATGGCAGGCAAAAACAAATATTGAGCAAGCTATTAGAATTACTTATCAAGATTACCTTAAAAAGAACTAATAAATAAACAATTGTTATATCTTTACAATTTAAATTTTCTTGAGTATAAAACCGGTGCCGGTGATTATTGCGAAGGTGTTATACCCGATCCCATTCCGAACTCGGAAGTCAAGCCTTTCTGCG
>MDTE01087762.1_pt1 | contig 49664 bp, 47 predicted proteins | sample 811231 | NCBI WGS metagenome assembly MDTE01 (sample SAMN05326651, study PRJNA326480) | marine metagenome | isolation source: seawater | place: Indian Ocean: Red Sea | collected 2010 | reverse complement strand
GTTTTTTATGCAATGAAAGCTAATTCAAATGTTGAAATCCTTCAAATTGTTTCAGAGTCTAATGCTAATTTTGAGTGTGTTTCCCCAGGAGAAATAGAACGTGTTCTTAAGGTTGCTCCTGATTTAGATAGAAAACGTATTCTATTTACACCTAATTTTTCACCAAAATCTGAATATATATGGGCTTTTGAACGAGGAGTATGGGTTACATTAGATAACTTGTATCCAATCCGTGAATGGCCAGAAGTTTTTGCTAATCAGGATATTTTTATTCGAATTGACACAGGGCAGGGGAGAGGGCATCACGAGCATGTTCGTACTGCAGGTAGTCACTCAAAATTTGGTATTCCCTTGTTTGAATTAGATGAGCTAAAAACCTTAGTTTCAGAAACGAATGTAAATGTTGTTGGTTTGCATGCTCATACTGGTAGCGGGATTTTAACTCCAAATAATTGGGAGGAAATTTTTGCGCAACTTATATCCGTAAAAGAATCATTTTTAAATGTTCGTTTTATCAATATTGGAGGTGGTTTTGGTATACCAGAAAAACCTAACCAACATCCTTTAAATTTAGAGGATTTAGATAGAGCTTTATTAAAAGTTAAAAATGGTATTAATGTAAAACTATGGATAGAGCCAGGACGTTTTATAGTTGGTGGGGCTGGTGTTCTTCTTACTCGCGTTAACCAAATAAAAGGTAAGGGTGAAATGCGTTATCTTGGTGTTGATACTGGTATGAATAGCTTAATACGCCCAGCTTTGTATGGCGCTTACCATGAAATTATTAATTTAACTCGTTATGAAGATTCAGCTGACAATATGTATACAGTTGTTGGGCCAATTTGCGAAACTGGAGATCGTCTAGGTTCAGATCGAATGTTACCAGAGACTCAGGAAGGAGATATGTTGTTAATAGCAAATGCTGGGGCTTATGGTTATGTAATGAGTTCTCATTACAATCTTAGGGGCCCGGCTTCAGAGATTGTAGTCTGAGTAAATAGTTCAGCAATTGTAATTAGTTAATTGTTTTTATGTCGTCTTTCGAGTTCATTAACGACGTTTTCTAGGCTAAGCCCCTTGAGTTGAAGTAGTACTATAAGATGGTATAAGAGGTCTGCTGTTTCTTCCTTCAATCGTGCTGGCGATTCTGCCACTGCTGATAGGGCTACTTCGGTAGCCTCTTCACCAACCTTTTTAGCTACTTTGATATCACCTTGTGCGGCAAGAGAAGCTGTATAACTTCCTTCCTTTGATGATTGAATTCTTTCTGCAATTAATGTTTGCAGTGTTCCAAGAAAGTCTAATGTACTCATAAATAATGTCCTCTATGACGCTGGTGGTCGGATCGGAATACCCATTTTGAGCAAATATTGCTTTAGTTCTGGTATACCTATCTGCGATGTATGGAAAACAGTAGCCGCTAGGGCACCATCAACGCGGGCGTATGAAAAAACTTCATTGAAATGATCCATTGATCCAGCCCCACCAGAAGCAATTAGCGGGACTTGGCATATTTTTCTTATATCGTTCAACTGACTAAGATCATAGCCATTTTTGACTCCATCTTGATTCATGCAGTTTAGAACAATTTCACCTGCACCACGTTCTTGAACTTCCTTAACCCAAGACTTAGTGTTTCTTTTACTAGATCGGCTTAAATTTGGGTTACCTGTATATTGGTAAACAATATAGTTATTTTGTTCTGAAGTACTATCAATGCCAACAACAACGCACTGTGTACCAAATCTTTTTGCTAATTCATTTATTAATCCAGGGCGTTCTAGAGCCGGTGTATTAACAGATATTTTATCTGCACCTAAATTAAGTATTATTTCTGCATCAGAAAGATTTCTAATGCCACCAGCAACACAGAATGGAATATCTAAAACAGATGCGACTTTATTTACCCAGCTGCGATCCACAGTTCGTCCATCAGGACTAGCTGTAATGTCATAAAAAACTAACTCATCAGCACCTTCATCTCGATAACGTGAAGCAAGCTCAATGATATCTCCCATCACACGATGGTTTCTAAATTGAACGCCTTTAACAACAACGCCATCTCGTACGTCTAAGCATGGAATTATGCGTTTGGTAAAAATTCTTTAATCTCCTCATGTGAAATACATTGTTCTAATAAAGCCTTTCCAGATATGGCATATGAAACACCAGTTTCAACTAGTTTTGACAGATCATTTGCATTGCGAACACCTCCTGAAGCCTGAAAAGAGATTTTAGGATAACGTTTTGTGCATTCCTTGTAGAGTAGGGTATTAGGCCCTAGCATTGCCCCATCACGGTCGACATCAGTACATAGCACATGTTTTATTTTTTCATGTTCGAATAAGTCCAGTAGCGACCAAAGGCTTTTGTTAGAGACCCTTGTCCATCCATGCGTTGCAACATATGGAACGTTATCATTGCCAATCTTAACGTCTAAGGCTATACAGATATTGTCTGATCCAAATTCATTCAATATTTTCTCTATAAGCGTAGAATTTTCTATAGCTAGACTGCCAATAACTACTCGATCGACGTAAGTCAGTGCTTCTCTGATATGGTTTTCTGATCGAATTCCACCACCTAATTGAACCCGAAGATCGGTGATCTTTGAGATTGATTTAATTACATTTAAATTTTTGGGGGATCCACTTTTAGCTCCGTCTAAGTCAACTACATGAAGTAACTGTGCGCCCAGGTTGGCATAATTAGTAGCAAGATTAACTGGATCAACTTCATAAAGTGTTTCTTTATCAAAATCACCTCTTAGTAAACGGACACATTTGCTGTTTCTAATATCTATTGCAGGTAGTAGGTACATAGTCTTAGTTTTTAACTATTTAAAAAGTTTTTTAGTATTAAAGAGCCAATATGAGAGGAACGTTCTGGGTGGAACTGTGTAGCCAAAAAATTCTTGTATTGAATAACAGCTGAAAATGGAAACCCATAGACTGCGCTAGCACATGTATATTCATCTACTGGGAGGGCATAGCTATGAATAAAATAGGCGTAATCACCATCTTTGACCCCTTCTAGTAGAGGAATGTCTTTAAGACCTGTTAGTGAATTCCATCCCATTTGAGGTACAGGCAAATCTGGGTTTTCTAAAAATCTGGCTGCTCTTCCAGGAATAATGCCTAAACAGGAAGCATTGTTTTCATCAGAATGGGTAAATAAAAGCTGGAGACCTAGGCAGATTCCCAATACTGGTTGAGTTAGAGAACGAATAGTATCAACTAATCCAGCCTTACTAAGTCGACCCATTGCATCACTCGCTGAACCTACTCCAGGAAGAATGACATGATTTGCATTTTTTATTTTTTGGGGATTTTCAGTAATACACGCATTTACCCCTAACCGGCCAAGTGCAAATTTTAACGAAGAAAGGTTCGCGCCACCGGTTGCTATGATGACAGTTGCATTATTCATAAAATGCCTTTAGTCGATGGTATTTTGTTGCCATCCTTTATGAATGCTTGTTTTAAGCTTCTAGCTAGGCCTTTGAAGCAGCATTCCACCATATGATGGGTGTTCTCTCCATTTACTTCTATATGAATTCCGGCGCCAAGCGTTTCTGCAAATGAACCAAAAAAATGCGGAATCATTTCAGTCGGCAATCCACCTATTTCCTTTCGAGGAAATGCACCTCGAAATACAGAAAATGGGCGACCCCCTAAATCAATAGCAACCATAGCTTGTGATTCATCCATTGGCAGCACAAAGCCATACCGTTGAATACCTCGCTTATCACCAAGGGCTTCTTTTATACATTGCCCAAGTGTTAAGGCTACATCCTCAACTGTATGGTGTTCATCGACATCTAAGTCACCATCACAGTTCACTGATAAACTAAAATCACCGTGTTTAGCTAACTGCTCTAGCATATGATCAAAAAAACCAATGCCCGTATTAATGTCACTATTCTCAGAACGGTCCAGGTCAACCTCAATTACAATGTTAGTTTCTAGCGTTTCTCGAACAATTTTTGCACGACGAGGATCAATTAAGAGCTCATGAATAATGTTATCCCATGTTTCTCTTGGAGAACCGTCTCGACTTACCAAAAACCCTTTAAGTCCAATATTATTTGCTAATTCAAGATCCGAAGCTCTATCTCCAATAACTGCTGATCGGATTCGATCAATTTGGTTATTAGCTAGGAAATCTTTCAATAAACCTGCGCGTGGTTTTCGGCATTCGCACTTGTCTGAATCCAAGTGAGGACAAAAAAATTGATCGGCAAAGGTAATGCCTTGAGAAGAGAAAATTCTTTCAATAAATGAATGTGTCTTATCAAAATCAGATTTTGGAAATGCATCTGTCCCTAGACCATCCTGATTGCTAACAATAATAAACTTATAACCCGCTTTCTTAGCTTGTAAAAGCGCAGAAATTACTCCAGGCATTAAGCGTACTTTCTCCAGGGAATCCACTTGATAGTCAGAAGGCTCTTCAACAAGAGTTCCATCTCTATCTAAGAATAGAATTTTATTCATCATATGACTTCTCTCTTTGAGAGCTCTGCGTAAAGACCATTAAGAAAAATATCATTATTTTCTGGAGTGTTAACACTAATTCTTGCGCAGTTTTTTAACATTGGTTGATTTTCAAATGATCTAATCAACACACCAGTTTTTTTTGCCGCCGATATAAGCTTATTAAGTTTGTTTGTTTTAATTAAAAAAAAGTTTGAATCGCTTGGCCAAACTTTATCTATAGTAGGTATTTTTGCAATTTCGGACCGAAGGATTTCTCTTTGTTTTATGATTGTATTATTTCTTTTCTCTGAGACTTTAAGAGAGTCTTTCTGAAAAGCTTTTAGAACTAACTCTATTGAAGGGGTTGGAAAAGTATAAGGTGGCAGCACCTTTTCTAAGAACTTAATTATTTTTGGAGCTGCTATAACCGCCCCACATCTTACACCTGCTAAGGACACAAATTTAGAGAGTGTTCGTAAACATACAACATATTCATTGTTTTTTTGTATGGCTCGATAATTATCTTGGCTAGAGAACTCGCTGTATGCTTCATCAATTATTACTAATGATCGGCCTCTGGCAGCATTGCAAATTTTTTTGATGTCTTCGCGTTGCATAGAACCGCCAGTTGGATTATTAGGTGTGCACAGGAATACCATTTTCGCGCCAGAGTTAATCAGACCAATTATCGCATCACTATCTAATTGGAAGTCTTGATCTAGATTTTTGTTTCTGAGCAAAGGTACTTCATGAATATTAACGTTTTGAATGTTGGCATATAGTCGATACATATCAAAAGTTGGAGAACAAATTACTATGCTATCTTTGCTTGCTGTGCAAAAACCTCTAATTAGAATGTCAATTGCTTCACTGCTGCCACGAGTCATTAAAATCTCTTTTTCTTCAATGTAGTAGTGTTCAGCAAGACATTTTTGAAGCGTCAAAGGACGTGGAGGCGGATAAATGTTTAAGCCTCGTTCCGAGTTGTCACCAATGTTTTGATAAGGCGATTCATTTGCATTCATACGTATGAACCCAGACTCATATTCACCGGGTGTGTATGGAGTAATTTCACGTAGCTCAGGACGAGCTAGGTCTAAGATATTAGCGCTCATCATTACTTCCTTCGTTAGAAGTGTTGATGCTCTCAAGTCTTAAACGAACCGCTTGATAATGAGCATCAAGGCCCTCGAGAGTTGCTAGTCGTTCTGCAATAGGCCCAATTTTTTGGAAACCCTTGCGTGTTAATGTTTGTACTGTCATTGATCGTAAAAAATTTGTAACACTTAGGCTAGAGTAGGAGCGGGCATAACCATATGTTGGTAGTACGTGGTTTGTGCCGCTGCAGTAATCACCGATTGACTCTGGAGCCCATCGGCCAAGAAATACTGAGCCAGCAGCTTGAATATTATTTAAAACTTCTCTTGGGTTTTGTGTCTGTAATATTAGGTGTTCTGGTGCATACATATTTGCAACAGTTATGGCTGTATCTATATCTCTTACAAGCAATGCCCATGAGTTTTTAAGTGATTCTTTAATAATCTTGTATCTGCTTAATTTTTCACACTGCAATTTTATTTGTTTTAGTGTTGAAGAAAGAACATCTTCACAAGTACTTACCAGCACTGCCTGTGAGTCAGGTCCATGTTCAGCTTGTGATAGAAGGTCAGCAGCTATAAATATTGGATTTGCTGTGTCATCAGCAATTACCATAATCTCTGATGGACCAGCTGGCATATCTCTTGTTGCCCCATCTGGGTCACGTGAAACTGCTTCTTTAGCTTCTGTCACCCAAGCATTTCCAGGGCCGAATAATTTTGTGACTTTTGGAACGGACTCAGTTCCATATGCCATTGCCGCAATTGCTTGTGCGCCACCAATTTTGTATATATTTGATATCTTGCAAACATTTGCGGCATAAAGAACTGCAGCATTAATTGTTCCATCAGCCTGTGGTGGACTGCACATTATTGTTTGAGGACATCCCGCTAACATTGCTGGAATTCCAAGCATTAGAGCGGTTGAAGGTAGGGGGGCGTTGCCAGCTGGCACATATAAGCCAACAGACGATATAGGACGTATAACGCGCTCACAATATACTCCTGGTGTAGTTTCAACTTCTATTGCTTCTGGTATCTGTGCTTTGTGAAATAAAGAAATATTTTTTGCTGCTTTTTGTATTGCCTTTTTGTCGTCATCATTAAGTTGTAATTCAGCAGTCTGAATTTCTTCTTGAGAAACTTTAATATCGGGTATTGAAACTCCATCTAGGTTTTTTGTTAACGATAATAGTGCATTGTCTCCTTGAGACTTAACCTGCTGAATTATTTCTAAGACACTTGATTGCAAGGCATCCATATTGCTCAATGCAGGGCGAGAGACTAGTGATGATTTTTCATCTGAACTCAACAATTCCCATTCATAGTATTTGATAGTGTTCATGCCAACATTTTTTCCACTGGGAGTACAAGCATAGAGCTGGCTCCAGCTTCTTTTAATTCTTCAAGAGTTTCCCAAAAAACATTCTCACGACATACCGCATGTACGGCAACTTTATCCTTAAACCCCTCTAAAGGAATTATTGTTGGTGCCTCGCTTCCTGGCAACAGGCGTCGTATTTCTTGCAATGCCTCACGAGGCGCATGAAGCATTATGTATTTGCTTTCTTTTACTTGAAGTACTCCCCTTATCCTTTGTAATAGTAGTTTTATCCAATCTTTCTTTGTTTTAGATAAAGCTTCAGGCGATTGGATTAGGGTAGCAGTACTTTCTAAAATAGTATCAGCTTCAAATAATCCGTGAGCCTTCATTGTGGCTCCACTTGATACAAGATCACATATTAAATCTGCTTTACCCAAACTCGGAGCTATTTCTACTGCACCAGAAAATTCAACTACTGTGGCATTAACATTTTGCTTTTTAAGATAATCTTCAACAATAAGAGGATAGGTTGTTGCTATTTTTTTTCCTTTTAATGTTTTTGCTCCTATATATTCAACATTTTCCGGAATGCCAAATGAAAGCCTGCAATGCCCATAATTTAATCTTTCAAGTACATTGAATAACCTCTTCGTACCTTTCTTAATGAGTTCTAATCTTAATTCTTCTATTATGTTGCCGCCTACAATTCCAAGATCACAGATATTTTCCTGTACCAAACCAGGTATATCGTCATCTCGTACTAATAGGATATCCACAGGCATATTTTCTCCATAACAAATTAGTTGATCTCTGCCTCGCGAGTAGGTAAGTCCGCAACGTGTTAATAATTCAATTGAATGTTCTGTTAATCGCCCAGACTTTTGAATTGCAATTTTTATACGAACTTCATCTGTTTTAATCATCTTTATTACTCCTGGAATTAGCGGCATATGGCGCTGACGACCATTTTTTTAGCGCATTTTTATAACCACCACTACCATCCGTAAGGAATCGAGCTACCCTACCTATAGTTGTCACAGATACACCTGTCATTTCATGTATTCGTCTATATGGCAAACCATTGGCTATATGAGGTACTACGGCCCATCTGTCTATCAATGCTTCTAGCTCTGCTGGTGTGCAAAGGTCTGAGAAAAAACATCGACATTCATTCTCATTTTCAAGTGTCAATATTGTTTGATATAGAGATTCTTCTGCTTCTTTGAAAACAGGCCTCATATTTTGTCTATTATCTTTCATGATATAATGTAATAATGTATTAGTACGTTAATACATTAACAAATATGTTTATATTTGTCAAAAATATTAGTGCAGTTAAGTTATATAAAAATCAGTGAGTTAAAATTGAATGATAAGTTCATTTATAGCTGTATATTTTCTAAAACAGCATCACCAAATTCAATGGTACTGGCAGGTTTTTGACCATCGCTAACTAAATCAGCTGTAAGTACCCCATTACTCAGAACATTGTTAACTGCTAATTGAAGAGCATTTGCAGCGTCTGCCTGTTTAAATGAATGGCGAAGCATCATTTCTATACTAAGTATAGCTCCAACAGGATTAGCTATGTTTTGTCCTGCAATATCAGGCGCAGACCCGTGTATGGGCTCAAAAAGCCCAGGCTTATTTTGGCCAAGTGATGCGGAAGGTAATAAACCAAGGGATCCAGCAAGCATTGACGCTTCGTCGCTTAATATATCGCCAAACATGTTTTCAGTTAGGAGAACATCAAAGGTTTCTGGTTGGCTAATTAGATACATGGCCGCCGCATCTACGTATATATGCTCTAGGGTGACACTTGGAAATTCATCATTAATTACCCTTGAAACAGTATCCCTCCATAAACGTGAAGTATCTAGAACATTTGCTTTATCAACTGAGGTGATTTTCCTAGTCCGTTTTGTTGCTAATTTACCTGCAAGCCGGGCCACACGTTCAATCTCAGGAACTGTATATTTACATGTATCAAAAGCCTCATGGGCTGTTCTGTTGCGTTTTCCGAAATATAGTCCGCCTGTTAATTCGCGAATGACCAAAATATTAAGATTTGATAGATGCCCCTTTTTGAATGGTGTGAGATCAGCAAGACCGGATTGTGTAGATACGGGGCGTAAATTGGCAAAAAGTTCTAGTGATTTGCGGAGATCCAGAAGGCCCTGTTCTGGGCGAAGATGAACCTCAATATCCTTCCATTTTGGCCCGCCCACCGCACCTAAAAATATGGCATCAGATTCTTTGCATGCTTGTAATGTTTTTGCTGGGAGCGGCACATTAAATTCATCGATAGCTGCACCACCAATGAGATGTTCATTGCAGCATATGTCTAGACCAATTTTCTTAGAAATTGTCTGCAGAATACGAAGTGCTTCTGCAGTTACTTCCGGGCCTATACCATCTCCGGGTAGTGTAGTAACCGTTACCGTCAAAGCATACGATCCTCATATGAAGAAATAGCAGAATCGTTATCCATTAAAAAACCAAGCTGATCAATCCCATTTAGCAGGCAATAACGTGAAAAATTTTCTAAAGGAAATTCTTCTTTCCTTCCATCAGGAAGTACCAAGTATTTATGTTCAATGTCCAAACTTATTTCCGCTCCCGGATTAGCAAGTAGCCATTGATGAGTTTGTTCAGTGATTACTACTGGTATAAAACCATTTTTAAGTGAGTTATTTCTAAAAATATCGGCGATTTCAGTGCTTATAACCGCCCTGAACCCTTGGTCTAGTAGAGCCCATGGTGCGTGCTCTCGAGATGAACCACAACCAAAGTTTCTGCCTGCGACAAGAATTTCTGCTTCTTTTGATTCAGGTTTATTTAAGACAAAGTCCTCAATTTCAGAACCATCTTCGTTATAACGCCAATCAGTAAATAAGTTTTTTCCAAGGCCAGCTCTAACTGTAGTTCTTAAAAAGCGAGCTGGAATAATTTGATCTGTATCAATGTCATCTAGAGGAAGTACAACAGTTCGTGATGTTATTGTTTTAATAGCTTCCATTTTTCACCCAATGAATGTTCTAGGGTCAGTAACGACACCATTTATTGCTGAGGCGGCAGCAGTCAGAGGGCTTGCAAGGACGGTTCGTGCTCCTTTGCCCTGACGACCTTCAAAGTTTCTATTACTTGTGCTCACTGCTAATTTTCCTTCGGGAACAAAATCACCATTCATGGCTAGACACATAGAGCAACCAGCTTCACGCCACTCAGCGCCTGCTGCTTTAAATATTTCTGGCAATCCTTCGTCTTCAGCTTGTTGTTTAATTTGTGCAGAGCCTGGAACGATAAGCGTCCTTACTCCTTTTGCAACCTGTCTGCCGTTCAAGATTTGTGCGGCAGCTCTTAAATCACTGATTCTAGAATTTGTGCAACTTCCTATAAAAACTACATCAACAGGAGTTCCGGCTAATGGTTTTCCAGACTCTAACTTCATGTAATCAAGTGCTTTTTTAAATCCTTGGTCTGATTTAGTAGAGGAGGGGATATTTCCATCAACAGAAATTACCATACCAGGGTTTGTTCCAAAGGTTGCCATAGGTTGTAACTTTGAAATATCAATGGTTATGGTCTTGTCGAAGTGCGCATCATCATCGCTAGGCAATTTTTTCCAATCTTCTATTGCCTTATCCCAGTCTTGATCCTTGGGTGATTGTGGGCGTCCATTTAGGTACTCATATGTAATATCATCGGGAGCAAACATTCCTGTTCGAGCGCCACCTTCTATTGCCATGTTGCATATGGTCATACGCTCTTCAATTGATAGTTGTTTGGCTACAGGACCACGATATTCGATCGCATACCCTGTGCCACCATCAATTCCAATTTCACCAATTATCCCCAAGATTATATCTTTGGCTGTTACTCCGGGCTGAAGCGATCCGTCTAAATTTATTGCAAATGTTTTTGGCTTTCGTTGAAGCAAGCATTGTGTTGCAAGAACATGATAGACCTCTGTTGTCCCAATTCCGAAAGCTAGAGCGCCTAGAGCCCCATGAGTGCTTGTATGAGAGTCGCCACACACAATAGTTTTTCCAGGCTGGGTAGCCCCAAGCTCTGGCGCAATTACATGAACAATCCCTCTCTCAGGATTTCCTAGTCCTCGCAGTTCTAAGCCAAACTCTTCGCAATTTTTCTCCATTTGTACTATTTGATTGAAAGCTTCTGGCTCACTGACTATTTTGAGTTCTTTTAAGGAGGAAACTGGTACCGTTGGAGTGGAATGATCCATTGTAGCCAGAGTTAGATCTGGGCGACGTACTTTCAGTTGGTTAGCACGTAGTAAATCAAACGCTTGAGGGCTTGTAACTTCGTGCACCAGATGTAAATCAATATACAAGATTGCAGGCGTATCTTCGCTTTCAGGAAGAACAGTATGTGTTTCCCATATTTTGTCAAAAAGAGATTTGCCTGACATGTTTTCTCCTGTCACTTTGTTATAGGTTCTAGCCAGCCCCAATTGTCAATCGTGGAACCATCAAATAAACCAAAAAATTGGTTTTGCAGTGATTCCGTTATTGGTCCGCGTGTACCACTTCCTACAATTATTCGGTCTACTGAACGTACTGGCGTAATCTCAGCAGCAGTACCTGTAAGAAACACCTCGTCTGCAATATAGAGCATTTCTCTTGGGATATTCTGTTCAACTAGTTTCAGACCAAGAGCTTCTGAAAACTGAATTACCATATCTCTGGTTAGGCCTCCTAAGATTGAGGCTGCTGCAGGCGGTGTATATAAAATCCCATCTCTGACTAAAAAAAGATTTTCACCTGCGCCTTCGCTAACGTACCCGTCACTGTTCAGGGCAATTCCTTCAGTAAAGCCTAGCCTTCTAGCCTCTAGAGTAACAAGAATACTAGATAAATAATTTCCACCAGCCTTCGCCATAGTAGGAAGCGTATTTGGCGCGACACGTTGCCATGATGACATGCACACATCCACGCCATTTTCTAAGCCTCCTTCGCCAAGATAGGAACCCCATTCCCAAGCCGCTATTGAGACTTCTGCTGGCGCATCCGGATTTCCAGCCACACCCATTTCACCATAACCCCGATAGGCAACTGGTCTGATATATGCGCCATCCAGTAGATCATTTTCTAGTACTACGCTTTTGCATGCATCGATAAGCTCTTCGGCACTATAAGGAATAGTTAAGTAGTAAATTTTAGCTGAATCAAACATGCGGCTTATGTGGTCCGTCAATCTTAGTCCCACAGGGCCATCGGGGCCTTTATAGACCCTGATGCCTTCAAATACAGAAGACCCATAGTGGAGGGCATGAGTTAAGACGTGCACGGTAGCATCTCCCCAAGGTACGAGCTTACCGTCTTGCCAGATGTATTTACTTGCCTTAAGGGGCACTATGTTATTCCTTGCTTTTGGTATCAGTTATGTAAATTTGTATGAGTTATTCTGGATTGTTAACAGTCTTGCTAGAGTTCTGTCTTCTTTCAATCCTATTAATAACCTCTAAGTAAGCAATTGCAGCAGACTCTACTATATCAGTGCTAACCGCATGCCCTCGAAAACTTTGGCCATTATATTCAACGGTCACTGTAACCTCACCTTGCGCATCATCACCTACAGTGACTCCACGAACTTCAAAGTTCTTAAGTTCCAGTTCTATTTGAGTAATTGCCTCGATAGCCTGAAAAGTTGCGGCTACTGGACCATCACCTTTGGCCATTTCAGTGTTCTTGAAACCATCTGCATGGATAAGTGTCAGTTCAGCTTCCGCTGCTTTTCCGGTTCCAGCTTTTATTTGTAAGTTTTCAATTAGCCATGGCCCAGCCTTGCCAACATCAACATTCATAATGACCGCTTCAATATCTGCGTCATACATGTCTTTTTTGCGATCTGCTAGGTGTTTAAATTCTTCAAAGCATCTATTAAGCTCTGAATCATTGAGTGTAAACCCAAGTTGTTCAACTCTTTCTCGAAATGCGTGCCTGCCGCTGTGTTTTCCCAAAACCAAATTAGACCGGGAAAGCCCAACATCCTCAGGTCTCATGATTTCATAAGTCGCTCTATTTTGAAGCATCCCATGTTGATGAATGCCGGCTTCATGGGCAAAAGCATTATCTCCTACGATTGCCTTGTTTCTTGGAGTATGCATACCGGTAACATTAGCGACGATTCGACTTGTAGGATATAAGCGTCGGGTATCAACATTAGTATAAAGACCGAAAGCTTCTTCGCGCGTCTTGATCGCCATAACAACTTCTTCTAAAGAGCAATTTCCAGCTCTTTCTCCAATGCCGTTGATAGTGCATTCTACCTGCCTAGCTCCAGACTGTACGGCAGCTAAACTATTTGCAACGGCTAGACCAAGATCGTCATGGCAGTGTGCGCTTAATCTTATTTTCTCGATTCCATATACATTGGCTACTAGATACTTAAAAACATTTGAAAATTCCCCTGGTACTGCATAGCCAACTGTATCAGGAATATTTACTGTTGTTGCTCCTGCCTTAATTACAGCTTCGACTACCTCAGCAAGATAGTCTAACTCTGTTCGGGATGCGTCTTCTGGCGAGAATTCAATATCATCACAAAGGCTTTTTGCGTAGGCTACTGAATCTACTGCACTCCTGATGATTTCTTCCTTTGCCATTTGCAGCTTATGTTGCCGATGAATCTCGCTAGTTGCTACAAACACATGTATTCGTGCCTTCCTGGCATTACTGACCGCATTCCAGGCATGATCTATATCTTTCTCGTTGCAACGAGCTAATCCGCAGATAGTTGGACCTTCAATAGAACTTGCAATGGCTTTAACGGCTTCAAAATCACCAGGTGAGGCTGCTGGAAATCCAGCCTCGATTACATCCACATTAAGTTCTTTTAAAGAATTAGCGACTCGTAATTTTTCATTAAGCGTCATGCTACAGCCAGGCGCTTGTTCACCATCCCTCAATGTTGTGTCAAAAACAACAACTCTATTATTATCACCTGCGTCCATCTTCTATCTCTCTAAGCCTACGAAGGATTAAGGCCAACATTTTCTATATGCTGAAACTCCTAAATTACGAGTCCTGTAACCAGGACATTCTAGCTCTAAGCTGAGCACCTACTGTTTCTATGTCGCTATCCAGGTCCTCCTGCAATAAACGGTTATATTCAGGTAACCCTGATTCATATTCAGAAACCCAATTATTAGCAAATGTTCCATCTTGAATTTCTTTTAATACATTTCGCATTTTTTCATGGGTATGCTCGTCAACAACCTTAGGTCCGCTAGTTAAGTCTCCATATTTTGCTGTTTCGCTTACAAACTCATGCATTTTGGCTAGCCCACCTTCATGCAAGAGATCTACGATAAGCTTAACTTCATGCATACACTCAAAATAGGCAACTTCAGGCTGATAGCCTGCGTCAACAAGTGTTTGGTATCCGCGAACAATAAGTTCTGATAGACCGCCGCACAAAACTGCTTGTTCTCCAAACAAGTCTGTTTCTGTTTCTTCTCCAAACGTAGTTCTAAGAACTCCACCACGAGTTCCTCCCAATCCATGCGCATAGGCTAATGCCCGCGCCTCTGCGTTGCCACTTACATCTTGGTAAACACCCATCAAACAGGGAACGCCTCTGCCTGCCTCGTATTGACGACGAACCAAGTCTCCTGGTCCTTTTGGTGCAATAAGAATGACGTCTAGATCTTCGCGGGGGTTTATGCGCGAATAGTGAATATTAAACCCATGCGCAAAAAGTATTGTTGCGTTTTGCTTTACCTTTTCCAAAATCTGCTCATAAATTTCTGCTTGCGACATATCTGGTGTCAAAAAGGCTATCAATCCGGCGCCATCAGCTGCTTCTTCAAAAGAATGTACGGTAAAACCATCGTTTTGTGCTTTTTCGGTAGTTTTTCCGCCTGGCCTTAAACCAATAACAACTTCGTAACCAGAGTCTCTAAGATTTAGCGCATGAGCGCGACCTTGGCTACCATAGCCAAGAACAGCGATTCGCTCGCCACTAAGCTTTTCTGGTTGAGCATCAGACTCCACAAAGAGTTCCATTACATTAACCTCTCTTTTCATGTCTTTAAATTGACAAGCTTACATGTAAAAAAAAACCCCGCAGCCTTTCGGGTGCGGGGTTTCAGCTTTCTTCCATCTTCAAGCCAACAGCCCGCATCCGCTTGTGCTTAGCAGAATATATAGGGGCAGTGCTTGGTGGTTTGTCGTCATATCATCAAAATCCGCATCTATTCAAAGCATCATCCGAGAAAGGTTCTTTGATGTCAACGCTATATTTTTATACTTCGTGTTCTTTTTAAGAAAACATGCATATATATATGGTTTATATGGAGTCAAACAGGAGTTCTTAAAAAATTTTTATTACCTATTCTCGTATTTAAGGTGCTATATGTTTGCAAAATAACTCAAAGTTCATTGAGTCTTTCTCATTTTTTTATAGCACCCGTATCAGTTTTTGCGCTATCCTTCCGAATTAAGCCATCGGCTGACTGAATATAAAAGAACATTCTTATCGTTTGTCGTAATGCTAATTGACCTATGACGATCGGTTACTTTAATGGACGGGTGTCCTGCGTAATTTGGTTATATAAGGGGCATTTGATTGGATATGTTGGCTTTAGTTATGTCGTTGCTACAAAGTTTAAAATTGAGAGCAAATAGTAAGCTCGGTATATTGAGGAGTGAGCATGAGAGCGAAACGTAATGCGGTGCTATTAATTAGCACGCTGGGCGCAATCTTCACAGCTGAAATGGTCGTTGGGCAGCAAGCCGTGGATCAAATTGTTGCCGCTGAGAACCGTCGTATTCAACTAGCGCAAGCTGCACAGGATGAAATTGATGGAATAGTTGAGGAGACACGGTCTGTAGCAGAGGAATATCGTGCCGTAATGAAGGAAGTTGATGGATTGCTTGTCTACAACACACTTCTTGATAGACAAATTGCTGATCAGGAGCAGGTGCTTGCAAATTTACGAGAATCAATTGATAGCGTTCAATTCATTGAGCGTCAAATACTTCCTTTGCTAACAAGAATGATTGATGGCCTCGAACAATTTGTTTCTTTGGATGTACCTTTTCTCATTGATGAGCGCACTAACAGGGTCGATAACTTAACTGTTCTGTTGGAACGAGCGGATGTTACCGCAGCGGAAAAATTTCGTGTTGTAATGGAAGCTTGGCAGATCGAGAATGATTACGCTCGGACGATTTACACTTATACAGATGAAGTTGATATCGCTGGGGTTGCTCGTGAAGTAGACATCCTGCAAATTGGGCGTGTTGCTTTGCTATATCAGACTGCTGATGGACAGGAGTCTGGCGCCTGGAATCAACGGACTCGTTCGTGGGAGCCAGTAGGTAATGAATACCGCAATCCCATAAGACAAGGCATACGGCTTGCATCTAATCAGGTTGCTCCAGATCTTTTGTTGTTACCAATCTTTCCACCGGAGGCTAACTAAATGAAGTTCTATAAAACACTCTTTTTAACGTTAGCAGCAAGTTTTGCTTTTACCCCTGTGCAGGCTCAGGATGAGGCAACTTCGCTTCAAGAACTTCTTGATTTGGTTGAGCAAGGCAGTGCCCGTGATAATCAGGCAGAAGCGGAAAGAATTGCTGCATTTGAGGCAGCGAATGCTGATCAAGATCAATTGCTAGTTGATGGAAATACTCAGAAAGCTAATGAAGAAGCTCGCAGCGCTCGGTTGGAGACTCAATTTGAAGAAAATGAGCTTCTAATTTCGGATGTAACTGAACAACTTGACACACGACTAGGGTCACTACGTGAATTGTTTGGCGTTCTTCAGCAAGTTGCTGGTGATGCACGTGGACTTTTTGAAGCATCTCTAACGAATGTTGAATTTCCTGGCCGATCAGATTTCCTTACCGAATTGGCTGCTAAGATGGGTTCAAGCGATCAGCTTGCATCAATTGAGGAAATTGAGCAGCTTTGGTTTGAGTTACAACGTGAAGCAACTGAATTAGGGCGCGTTAAGAGAATATCTAATTTTGAATTGATTACCGCTGATGGAGAGGTTGTTACAGAAGATGTGGTGCGTGTAGGCGGCTTTAATCTTGTCGCTGATGGGCGTTACCTACAGCATAATCCTGAAACTAACTCCGTATCAGAGTTGCAGAGACAACCAGAACAAGGAAGGTTTACAGGAAGTACTTCCGACATTATGGGCGCTCAGCCCGGCGACGGGGTAGTGCAATTTGGGCTTGATCCTACTTCTGGACAGATTTTAGGGTTGCTTGTAGAGACGCCTAATTTGACAGAAAGAGTTCAGCAGGGCGGAATAGTTGGTTACGTAATTATCACTTTGGGAATTTTTGGTGTATTACTCTCTCTAGAGCGAATGATTAGTCTCTGGATATCAGGCCGAAAGGTTAATGCTCAGCTTAAGAACGATACTCCAGACACCGGCAATGCTTTAGGGCGTGTATTGACTGCATATGACGGTAACCGAAATGCGGATGTTGAAACCCTTGAGCTTAAGCTCGGTGAGGCAATTCTAAAAGAAACTCCTGCATTGCAACGTGGAATACTAATCATCAAGGTTATTTCAGTGGTTGCTCCTTTGATGGGACTCCTCGGGACAGTAACTGGTATGATCAACACGTTCCAGGCTATAACACTCTTTGGTACAGGTGATCCAAGAATGATGGCGGGTGGTATATCTCAGGCACTCATTACCACCGTCTTGGGTCTTACAGTTGCTATACCTACGACGCTTCTTCATACAGTAGTGAGCGGGCGAAGTAGAAGCATCATTCAAGTCTTGCAAGAGCAAAGTGCAGGTATTGTTGCAGAGCAGTCTGAAAAGGCAGCTCAGTAGTAAAATATGAGAGACCTGCTCAAAATCATTATGTTTTGGGCGGGTCTACTCAGTCTAGGAGTTGATTGATGCAAAATTTTGTCAACGCATTTGAGGCTATCCGGGACTTTCTTGAGTTAGGTGGGCCAGTGCTTAGGTTGATCGGCTGGGTAATCCTGTTCATGTGGATATTAATTTTAGAAAGACTCATTTTTTTTCGCACAGGCCTTAAAACTCTCAGGGCAGACGCAATAAAACAATGGGAAGAACGCAGTGAACGTCGTTCTTGGTATGCTCACGAAATTAGGATTAAGATCATTTCAAAGGTATCCATGGCCGCGAATCAAGGTCTTCCTATGATTCAGACCTTTGTGGCGCTTTGCCCACTTCTTGGTCTTCTTGGGACTGTAACTGGAATGATTTCAGTCTTTGAGGTTATGGCTGTTTCAGGAAGTGGTAATGCCAGGTCTATGGCCGCAGGCGTTTCTCGTGCAACTATACCGACTATGGCAGGAATGGTTGGCGCATTGTCTGGTGTCTTTTTGATAACTGTTTTAACGCGTACAGCAAAAAGAAGTATTCAGACATTGGAGGATGATATGGGGCTTGACCACTAGAAATGTGGCCTAAGTTCCTGATAGTTTATTGCCTTAAGTGAATTTGAAATTTGTAGAAAGGTGGGGCGGTGAGAAAACATATAGCCAATATTAAACTGGAAGAAGAAGAAAATGAGATCAATCTGACACCTATGTTAGATGTGGTTTTTATCATGCTAATTTTCTTTATTGTGACTGCAAGTTTCCTAAGGGAGGCGGGTTTGGATACTAACCGTCCAGACCAAGATCAACCTCAGGTATTACAAGATGAAAATGGTGCAATACTTGTCATAATTGATGAGACAGATGACATATGGATTGATAATAGGGTTGTAGATCCAAGGGCAGTAAGAGCAAATATAGAGAGGCTTCATGCTGAAGACCCAGAAAGGCCTGTAGTTGTGCAAACTGCAAGTACCTCACGGGCAGAAACGCTAGTAGTCGTAATGGATGCTTCCCGCCAAGCTGATGTTTATGATATTTCAATAGCTTCTGCTAACTAAGAGCAGGGCTAAGCTCAGGAGTAACAAATATGCGTGATGCAGTAGCTGAACATCTTCAAGAAGAAGAGGCCGAAATAAATTTAACTCCCATGTTGGATGTTGTTTTTATTATGCTAATCTTTTTTATTGTTACGGCTGTGTTTGTGAAGGAGCCTGGCATTCAGGTTGACAGACCAGAGGCAGTAACAGCTATGGTTCCGGATCGAGGTTCAATTTTTATTGCTGTCAGCGCCCAAAATGAGTTTTGGATCGATCAAAGAAGCGTTGATTTGGCTGGACTGGGCCCCATAATTGAAAGGCTTCATTCTGAAAACCCTGAGGGTGGCGTTGTGATTCAGGCAGACAACGAGGCCCAGAACGAGTATGTGCTTGCAGCAATGGATGCTTCAAAAGAAGCGGGCGTAACAGATGTGACTTTGGCTGCGGTAGTACCATAAAGCTCTGGTTTGGAGCTACGTTCATGTTACGATATACAGTATTGAAGCAGATAGACTAACTATTAACAGGTATTTCACCTTCAAGGAGCTATTATGATTGCCAGATATGCAACAGCAGTTGGTGTTGGAACTGGAATAACATTTGGCCTTTTGTTCATTATGCAGCTGCTTATAGCAACTGGTCGAAGCGCTATGACAGAGTCAGAGAATTTTAGGCTTGGAGACTTTGTTCGAGTTGAACGTAATGAAGTTATTGAAACTAAGAAAGAAAAGCCAGAAAAGCCACCTGAGCCTGAAGAAATGCCCGAGATGCCAACTCCAGATATGGCTAACAATTTTGATAACTCTATGGCAGTTTCAGTATCAGCTCCACAAATAAGCACTGATATGAGTGTTGGGGGTGTTGGTTTTGGTATAAGCGATGGCGAATACTTGCCTATTGTTAAGGTGGCGCCGGTATATCCTGCTAGAGCGTTAAATCGCGGCCTTGAGGGTTATGTAGTAGTGGAATTCACTGTTACACCTGCTGGTACCGTGAGGGATGTCAGTGTTGTCGAGTCTACAAGCGGTTTATTTGAAAGAGCGGCTATGGAGGCAGCATTAAAGTTTAAATATAAGCCTCGAGTGATTGATGGACAGGCTGTGGAAGTGCCTGGTGTACGAAATAAGATTACTTTTGAGATTACTAAATAGCCCATAGGAGATTGTCAATGACTGGCTTACGCCTAACATCTTGTGCTGCAGTATTAGCTCTCCTGACTGGTTATCTTTTTGCTCCGCTAGTAATAGCACAAGAAGCTGAAGAAGAAGATGGGCTGTCTTATCTAGAGCAGGCTCAAACCCGAAGAACACCCGCAATGCGTGACCGTGTCTACCAGCGGCTTGCTGATGCACAAGAATGTGCTGAGGCAGATGATATTGTATGCGCAGAGGAGCTTTTAGAGCGTGTGGCTAACATGGGTGGATTGAATGCCTATGAATTAGCTCAAATGTGGAATTTCCGGGCATTTATATACTTCGGTCAAGACAACTATCAAGAAGCTATCCGTGCCTACGAGATGGTATTAAATCAGCCTGAAATACCAGTGGCTATGGAAACTAATGTGAGATATACGCTAACTCAACTTTATTTCCAGCAGGAGAGGTACGCTGATGCTGTAGGCATGTTAGATACTTGGTTTCTGCTGCAAGAAACACCAAGTCCAGATTCATATGTCTTGCTTGCACAAATATATTACCAGTTGCAGGATTTCCAGGCTGGTATAGGGCCAATACTAACAGCAATAGATGTGGCAACTGCTCAAGGCAGAGAGCTACAGGAAAATTGGTATCGTTTGCTTAATGTTTTTTACTATGAATTAGAAGATTATCCAAACGTTATTGATGTGTTACGTACAATTATCGAGACTTGGCCAAAAGAAGAATACTTTGTTCAGCTATCGGCAATGTATGGCCAAGAAGGGGATGATGCTGCTCAGCTTGGATTATATGAGGTAGCCTATGAGGCAGGTTGGCTAGAACAAGGTAATGAACAGGTCCAGCTCGCGCAATTACTATTACAAGCAGATGCTCCTATAAAAGCTGCATACATAATGGAAAGTGGACTTGAGGATGGTTCGATTGAATCTAGTGAATCAAACTGGCGTATTTTAGCTCAAGCATGGCAGCTAGCTCAGGAGGATGAAAATGCGATTCAACCTCTAGTAAGAGCGGCAGACCTAACTGAAACTGGCGAGATTGACTTGCGTTTAGCTCAGTCATACCAAAATCTATTGCGGTGGGAAGACTGTGTAGGCTCTGCACGAGAAGCATTGGATAAGGGCGAACTACGGCGAGAAGATCAAGCTTATATGATCTTAGGAGCTTGTCTATTTGAGCAGCAGGAATATGGCACTGCTCGGACAGCATTCAGATCAGCTGCGGAGGATTCTAGAAGTCGAAATGCAGCTAATAGCTGGATCACATTCGTTGATGCAGAGGAAACACGAGAAGAAGAGCTCGCAGCAGCATTAGCTCGTTAGTAATAGATATATAATAGAACTAAATACTGAAGCCCAGTTACTCTCCTAGAGTGCTGGGCTTTTGTGTAATTAAGTTTGCTATAAAAAGTGTTAAGTAAAGATGACAATTAGTGTTGGCGATAAACTCCCTGAAGGTAAAGTTGTCCATATAGAAAGTGATAAGCCAAATTCATTAAATATGCATTTATTTAGTATGAATAAGGTTATCGCATTATTTTCGGTCCCAGGGGCATTTACACCTACGTGTAACAAAAAGCATCTACCAGGATTTATATCGCAAGAAGTTGCTCTAAAAAAGAATGGTGTTGATGTTATTTGCTGTTTATCGGTGAATGATATTCATGTTATGAATGCATGGAGTCAATCTTCTGGCGCTTGCGATAAAATTAAAATGTTAGCAGATGGAAATTGTTCTTATACAACTCAATTAGGAATGGAGCTAGATCTCTCTGTGGCCGGAATGGGGATGCGTGGTCGACGATTTTCTATGTTAATAGATAATGGTGTAGTAAAAATCCTTAATGTCGAAGAACCAAGAGAGTTTAAAGTTAGTTCTGCTGAAATACTTTTAGAGCAAATATCTTAGACAGCCGAGTTAGGTTAAATTTCTATCGTTTTATTAAACTAAGCATGAGAAATAAACGATTTAATTTAATTGATTCACGTACACTTCAAGAACATATAAATGATGATGATTGGGTGGTCATAGATTGTCGTTACCAATTAGACAACCCTAAAGCTGGGTTTAATGCTTATAAAAATGGACACATTCCTAATGCATTATATGCAAATCTTGACAATGATTTAGCTAGAAATCCTGGGCCATTAGATGGTCGCCATCCTTTGCCAATTCCAAAATTATTTTCAAAAACTTTAGGTAAATGGGGTATATCAAATACAAGCACTGTCGTTGCCTATGATGATATTGGAGGCGCATTTGCTGCACGACTTTGGTGGATGCTTGGATGGATAGGTCACAAAAATAATTATTTGCTTGATGGTGGAATTCAGAATTGGCAAGAATCGGGATTTGAGTTAGAAAAAGGTATTGTTCATCCTGTTTCTGCTAAATTTACTATAGGAAAAATAAATGAACATTGGGTTATCAATAAAGATGACTTATTGTCTGAGATGGAAAATGGTGCGATTCTATTAGATGCACGCTCAGAAGACCGATTTAGTGGGCAGAATGAACCAATAGACTCTATTGCTGGTCATATACCTGGGGCTTTAAATTTTCCTTATACGCTGGCACTTTCTTCTAATGGTAAATTTCTTGAATGTGCTAAATTGAAGCATGTGCTAAAAAATCATCTCAGAAGGCAAACCAACTTAATCGCAATGTGCGGTTCTGGTGTCACAGCTTGCCACTTAGCGTTTACAGCTGATGTTGCAGGTTTGGATAATTTAAGAATATATATTGGCTCATGGAGCGAATGGATTAAGGATGTAAACTGCCCAATATCTAAATCTGATTAAATAGTAATGGCGTTTGTGTTTTTATTGGCCTTTTGCAACACATCATGTTTAATACTCTAAATAACTAATTTTATTTTAAAAGTAAAATGACTCCGAATACTAAAGATATTAAAACCAGTAATGCTTTGAAAGGTGTTCGCTATGAAATCCGAGGAAACTTGGCTAAACGAGCACTTCAATTAGAAAGACAAGGTTACGAGATATTATCTTTGAATATTGGAAATCCAGGTCTTTTTGGTTTTCGTGCACCAGAAACAATGCGACTTGCTATGATTGAAAATCTAAATTCTAGTGAGGCTTACTGTGGTCAAAAAGGGATATTTCCAGCTCGTGAAGCTGTAGTTATGCAGCAGCAAGAACGTGGGATTATGGATATAACGTCAGATGAGGTTTTTATAGGTAACGGAGTAAGTGAACTTATCGACCTTACTTTGCGGGCACTTCTAAACCCAGGCGATGAGGTTCTTATTCCCAGTCCTGATTACCCGTTATGGACTGCTTCCACGGTATTGAATGGGGGTAAAGCAGTGTATTACCCATGCGTACAAAGTCGTGGGTACATGCCAGATCCTGACCAGGTTAGGAGATTAGTCAATAAAAACACACGTGCAATAGTTATTATTAATCCAAATAATCCAACTGGCTCAGTGTATAACCGAGAATGTTTATTAGGACTTGCAAAAATTGCTGAGGATAATGATTTGGTAGTACTTAGCGATGAAATTTACGATCAAATGGTTTACGAAGAAGCTGAGTTTATCCCTATGGCCACACTTTGCAAAAATGCACTGTGCGCAACATATAGTGGACTATCAAAAGTCTATCGAGCCTGTGGTTATAGAGTTGGGTGGGTAGCATTTAGCGGAGCATTGAAAAGATCGAGCGAATTTCTTCAGGCAATGGATTTATTAGCGGCGCTTCGATTGTGCAGCAATGTACCCGGCCAATGGGCGGTACAAACAGCGCTTGGTGGGTTTCAGAGTATAGGAGAATTGTGCTCACCCGGAGGGCGTCTTTATGAGTCTCGTAAGGCAGTAACAGAAAGTGTAAGAGATTCTCGTTACCTCTCTTTAGTTGCTCCTCGCGGCTCAATGTATGCTTTTATAGGGGTAAAAACTGAGCAATTACCTTATTTTGATGATGATTCATTTGCATTGGAATTGCTTGAAGAAAAGCATGTTTTAGTCGCACCAGGTTCTAGTTTCAATACTGATTACAATAGTCATTTTCGAATAACTATACTCCCAGATAAAGACATATTGCGAGATGCCTTGAAAAGGATTGAAGATATGTTAATTAAAATCAGTGAACGCCCACTAAATCTAGAAACAGAATAATATAGTATCTATAAATACTTGATAAATAATAATATATCAAATGAAGAACTTGTAACAGCGTCAACAATAGTCGCGCCTAGTTCAGTCTTGGCAAAGCAAACGAGCATTTATTTGGCTCGAAATTCCCTTAATGTCGACTCTACAGCCTGGGATGCTCCATCTGTAGTGAGCTATCAAGGTTGGGTACGAGATCTATATGCATTGTCTGAAATGAAAGTAACTAGGCAATTAATCAATAGTTCACAAGCGCGGGTAATTTGGCAAAATATTATCGAGCGCTCCTCAATTTCACATAGATTAATCGGTACATCAAATGTAGTTAATTGGGCAATAAATGCCTCTGAATTACTACACAAGTGGGCGCTAGATCTAAAAGACTTAGAACCATGGTCAAAAAATCGCGAAGTAAATCAATTTATTAAATGGAAAACACAGTATGAATTAAGATTAAAAGATGAGGGGTGGATAGACGCAGCTAACGCAGAGATTGCGATAAGAAATGGAATAACTCATAAAACTGACTCAATAATTCGAACAATTTGGGCGGAAATAGATGCAAATCCCAGTCAGGCTTTACTTTTAAAGGAGTTGAATAAGAAAACCGTCAATATTAAGAACTGGTCTCCAATTGATAGAAAAATTAATTGCAGTCGAATTATGTTTCACGATGAGATAGAGGAGATAACAACAGCGGCAATATGGGCTAAAGAGAAAATTGAAGCAGACCCAAAAGAGCGTTTAGCGCTGGTTATTCCATCATTGACATCAAAATATAAAGAGATCTATCAATTACTTAATAGCATTTTAGGATCTGATAATGAACAGCTAGGCACTGATGGTTATGGTTTTTATGATTTTAGGACCAATACTAATGAAATAGATCCAACTGTTGGTAGTGCTTTGACTGTTCTATCTCTGTTCAGTCGTGAAGGCAATTTTTATGATTTTAGCAGATTACTTAGAAATCCACTTTTTAGTTCTGATACGATTTGCCTTGCACGTCGCGGGATAATAGAGGCAAATCTTCGCCGCAGCATTCAAACACAGCTACGTTTTTTAGATGCATTCCAAGGAGGTGGACTTTCAGATTACCTTAGAAAAGAAGACCCTAAATTAGAGCAGGCTTTGCAGAAGTGTATAAAAAGAATTCCTCCAGTTAATACGTCTTTAGTTCCATCTCAATGGGTAGATATATGGGTAGATCTTTTGCAAATTCTAGGTTGGCAGGCACAGACGTTGCAAACACCTGGAGCGTCTTGTTGGGAATCGGCGCTTAATGAGTTCGCTCAACTTACAGTTGTAATCGGACCAATTTCAATATCCAGGGCCATAAATGAATTAACAAATATTTTAGTTAATAAACGTACTAATGAAGCGTTGCCAATAAACGGAATATTTCTTTTTCAAAACTTAGACTCTGTTGGATATGGTTATACAAACATTTGGGCCACAGGTTTAACTGACAATCGTTGGCCAATGGCCGCAAACCCGAACCCTCTTATACCGTTACAACTTCAAAGAGATTTGAATATGCCTTTGGCGACGCCAAAACAAGCATTAAGCCAATCGATCGATTCAATCAACCGTTTACTTAGACTTTCCCCTCAAGTTACCTTCAGTTGGCACGAAACCTCGGATGAACTTCAAGTTGGACCGAGCTCACTCATCATGACTTACCCAGAAACTACTAATTCAAAGTTAAAGAGTTCATCAGTTTTTGATATATGCGATAAATTAGATACTAATGAAATAGAGGTTATAACTGATAAGCCTCCAGCTCTTGTAGGAGATCTAATTAAAGGCGGCACTAAATTATTAGATATACAATCAGAATGCCCTTTAAGGGCTTTTTTTGATGGAAGGCTAGGCACAAACTCTCTTGAAGAAATAACTATTGGAGTTAGCCCAAAGAATCACGGTATTGCAGTTCATCGTGCTATGCATTTACTTATTCAAGATAAGCCCTGTAAGCCTGATGTTCGAAAATGGACAGTCGAAGAGCGTGATAAAAATATTTCTGCTGCAATTTCCCTTGCGCTCGAAGAAATGTTTGGCAAAACAAGTTCGTATCTTCGAACCATTTATTCATTACAAACCAAACGTATGAATTTAATACTAAATAGAGCATTCGAAACTGAAATTAAGCGATCTGTTTTTGATGTATCTGAATTAGAACAAGAAAGAGTTCATAAAATCTTAGGATTTAAAGTCACTTATAAAATGGATCGAATTGATAAATTACATATGCCTGACGGTACGAAAATAAACGTTATTATTGACTACAAAACAGGTAACAGATCATCGCTAAAATGGTTTAATAAAAGACTAGGTGATGTTCAGTTACCGTTGTATGTTTTATGTTCAGCCGATAAAACAGCAGGGATCATAATAGCTACCTTAGCTCCAGATACAGTTGTCTACGACGGTTACTGGGAGCCACAAGAATTGTTTCCTGGTAGACCAAAAGTTTTGCCTTTAGAAAGGTCTTGGGACGATCAATTAATTATATGGAAAGATCAAATAGAAACACTTGTAGATGAGTATATTCAAGGAGACTCTAGAATCTTTAGTGAAAGCATAAAATTAGCAGAAAGAGATTATGCTCCTTTAACTCGTGTATACGAACAATTGAAAATTAACCGTGTTAAGGAGAAAGACCTTAATGGGAAGTGATAAAGACGCACGGTTGACTGCATTAGATGTGAACCAATCTTTTATTGTTCAAGCGCCAGCTGGATCAGGGAAGACAGAACTTTTGATACAGCGCTATTTGTCTCTTCTTGCTTCAGTTGACATACCTGAAGAGGTTATTGCTATAACCTTTACAAGAAAGGCTGAGGCTGAGATGCGTCATAGAATCGTATGCGCGCTAAAAAATGCAAATAAAGGTGTGATTCCGGATAACGAACACAATAAAAAAACATTTTATCTGGCATTAGATGTACTAAAAAAAAGCGCTTCAAATGACTGGAATATTGCCGAACAACCGCAGCGTTTAACCATTGAAACCTTAGATGCTTTAAATCTAAGGGTTGCAAAAAAAATGCCGCTTTTATCAGGAGGCATTGCCGATAGTAAGGTAATTGATACTGATAGATTTAACGATGTCTATTTGAGTGTAGCTGAAAAACTAGTTAGCCGAATTAATGATAGTGATGAACTTTCTGATGACTTAATAATAGTCATAAGGCATTTGAATTTTAACTATAGTGAACTAGTCGGCCTTCTTGCAAACTTATTAAGCAGTCGTGATCAATGGTTAGAATATATTATTTTCGATCAGCCAATTCAGTTAGTAAACTCTATCAATCAAGCTACTGTAAATCTTATTGAAGATGAACTAAAAGAACTATCGGAAATCATACCCGAAAAAACTCTAGCCGAATTAATTACATTATTAGAATTTGCGATTGAAAATACAAAATCAGACACATTTAAGGATTTATCTGATTCTCAAGCATTCTTAAAACTCAATGGAAACCCCAAGCCTATATCTGGTGATATAAAGATATGGCAAGCACTTGGAAAACTCTTATTAACTAAAGATGGAGCCTGGCGTAACAAGGGGTTACATCATGTTGGTTTTTATAAAGAACATATTCAAATGTATGATCAATTTAAAAATATGATCAAGCAATGCTCTGGGTATCATGGCATATCAAAACTATTAATGACCATAATTGATTTGCCACAACCTTTCTTAACTGATGAAGATGAAGCTCTGCTAACTTCTCTGTGCAAAATATTACGATATCTGACTGCAGAACTTAAAATATATTTCGAGAAAAATAATTTAGTAGATTTTGTAGAGACAGCTATCACAGCTAAGCAGGCATTAGGCGCTGAAACTGAGCCTTCGGATCTATTGCTTGCACTTGATAGAAAAATCAAACATATCTTGGTTGATGAATTCCAAGATACATCGCAATCTCAAATACGATTTTTAGAACTCTTAACTGCTGGATGGCAGTCTGGAGATGGACGATCATTATTTCTTGTTGGTGACCCAATGCAGTCTATTTATAGATTTCGTAATGCTGAGATGTCTCTGTTTCTAAATGTTAGGAAATATGGTCTAGGAAATATTTCCTGCAGACCATTAACTTTAGAGACAAATTATAGGAGCTGTCCTGACATTATTAGTTGGGTTAACCAGACTTTTGTTAACGTTTTCCCTGAACAAGATGACTTTAAAGTAGGAGCAGCACAATTCACACCGTGTATGCCAGACCCTGCTAGATTGAAAGAACAAGATGAATTTGTAAACGTCCATGTATTGCGAGAATCTTATAAAGATGAAGAAATTATTAAAGTAGGGCAGATTGTACGAGAAGAGTGTTCTAAATATCCAAATCAGACATTAGCGATACTTGTTCGAAACCGTGGTCACTTATCAGATTTAATGGCTGTCTTGAAATCACATCAGATACCAGTTCGTGCAGTAGAAATTGAATCACTAAGTCAACAACAAGTTATTCAAGATTTAATTGGATTAACTCGCGCTCTGACACATCTAGGTGATCGTATTGCTTGGTTATCATTATTAAGATCTCCGTGGTGCGGCCTTACACTATCTGATCTACAGAAGCTTTGCGGAGATGATAGTAGCAGTGCTATTTGGGAGTTAATGCATGATAAGAAACGTATCTCTTCATTAACTATTGACAGTAAAAACCGTTTAATAAGGGTACGAGAGCTTATTGAATACGCATTCCACACTCGATCTTATTACACACTAGATGTATGGATAGAGCGTACTTGGAAAAGTATGGGGGGGCATAAATCCATTGAGTCAATTGATGAATTAAATTTTTCTAAAGAATATTTTATAGCGCTATCTAAACTTGATTTAAACTCAGATTTAAATAGTACTGATGAATTAGAAAAATATTTTAGTGCTCATAAGGTGTCTAATATTACGCAAGGTGCTTGTGGTGTAGAAATAATGACTATTCATCGAGCAAAGGGCCTGCAATTTGATTCAGTGATAGTACTCGGTTTAGGAAGAGAGTTAAGCCCAGGAAAGAGTCGAAGAGGACTTTATTGGTTAGAGCGCTTTGATCGTAAAGGAAAGCGTAATATTTTATTAGCTAGCAACGTTAAAGCGTCTAATTCAGGTAATAACTTATTAAGTTGGCTTAAAAAAATGGAACGGATAAAAAATCAATCAGAGGAATCTCGTTTGCTATATGTGGCAACTACAAGAGCACGAAAAAGACTACATTTAGTAGGACAAATTAAAGGTAATAGACCCCCAAATTCTTCATTATTTTCACGCATCTGGGAATCACTTAATTGTAATTTTAAAGAGAGTGTTAAACCAATAGAAAAATTAGAAAAACAAAACTCTTCAATCACCCCTGTTCTTAGAAGACTCAAGATGCTGCCAAAAATATTAAATACAGAAAATATTATCAGCAAACCACCTGAAAAGGTTGAATACTCATGGGCTAGTCAATCTGCAATACAAGTTGGAACCGTAGTGCATGAGTTGCTTCATAGAATTACAATTGATGGAATAAAAAATTGGTCGCCAAAAAGAATAATTGAGAATTCATCCGAATTTGAATTTAAATTAAGAATGCTAGGTGTCCATAAGCCTCATCTTGATCAATCTGTTAATCGTGTAAAACAAGCTCTTGTAAAAATAATGGAGGATTCAACCGGACTTTGGATATTGCAGGAACACAATGAGAGTAGTTCTGAGCACATCATCAATTTTCTTCATAATAACGTATTGCAGCAATTACGCATTGATCGAACATTTATTGATGAACACGGTACTCGCTGGATAATTGATTATAAAACTAGCAGTCATGAAGGTGGTTCGAAAGATGAGTTTCTTGAATCAGAACTTAACCGTTACAAAGGGCAACTAGAGCTTTATGCAAAAGCTTATTCAAAAATGGATAACACAAACATCAAAGTGGGGTTGTATTTCCCTCTACTTCAGGCATTTCAAAGCTGGACTCCTGAAATTCATCACTAATCCAATGGATTGGGAATGCCTCAAAGACTTCCAGCAAAACTAAATTTACGGTTTCCCAATTCATCAGGCTCACTGGTCATGAAAGTAATTCCCTGTATTAATGCTGAATCAGCATTAGGGTGAGTTTTTAATGATCCTTCTATAAAAAACTCCTGATCAGAGTTAAGACTCCAGTTTCCAGAAACATCCATGGGTCCTCCTTGATCGGTAAAACTTCCGCCTAATCCGTTATTTTTTTTGTCAAAACTAATTTGATAATTTCCCAAAGATATTAAATTACCAGAGCCGTTATAAACCAATGGAGGAACGGCTAGACCTGAGAGGTGAAGATTGCCAACTGCATTAACCAATCTTCCTTCTAATAAAATTACTTCCGATAGATCAAAACTTACTAGACCTTCAGTTCCACGGATTGGTAAAAAGTTTCGTAAAGCAGAAATCGTCGTTTCGCCACGTAGTGACATAAAAACTATTTGGTTATTCGAGAGTATAAAATTACTATTAATGGATCCACCGGGAAAATTTGCATGGATATTCCCCTCTAACCGCAAAAGTAAGGTCTGCCATGGGTTCAATTGGAAACGTAAATTTTCAAAATAAAACTCGCCAATAGACCCTTGTCTTGCTTGAGCAGACCATATAGTTCCTTGTATTCCTATTAATCGTAATTCTGGAGGGTTTAGCCAATTATAGGCAGTAGATGCAGGAAAATTACTAATAAGAAAAGTTGCAAATGAAAGAAAAGCAATAAGTAATAGCCAGTTCCTTTTTATCATCATCAGGTTCTGCGTAACACTAATGTTGCATTGACTAGCCCTGGCTCGATTGAGCTATCAATACTTGCCGATTCAACTTTTATTGCATAGTTATCCTGCATATCTCCAAGCCACCCAATGAGCCGATCAAATGAACATCGTTGGAACGCTACAAGTATACCGTCAACTCCTTCTGGTTGATTACGGGATAATGTCCCATTCAATCCATGATTTCGGTGGGTTTGATCTACAAGGACAACGAGAGATTGATTTACAGAAGACTGCGGGTACCTAGGCGTAGTTATCTGTATTGACTCAACTTGAGCTAGACTAGCATATAAATCATTTTTTTCTATGATTGAAATATTTAATTCGTCACTACTATTTTTTAACGGATTCCACGCAAACGCCCAAGTTAATATAATCAATATTATGCTGCATCCAGCTATGATCGATATCTGTTCTCTAGGAAGAAGATTGTCAAACCACAATTTAATTAGTTTCTCCTACAATCTGAAGTCGACCTTGCACTCTGTTTTGAACAGGATTTGCTGATTGAATGGTTGCTGAATATGAGCTATTAGAGGACACGTTTCTGGCAAGTTCATCTAAAGTAGTAGCTGTTGCGGCATCAATCCTTAGGTCCATAACTCCGTTACGGTAAGTTAATGCTTCTATTACGTCTTCTTCATTGGTAGCACCAGACAACGTGCTTAGAACGTGTAAAAAGGTTGGTTCTAATGCTGAATTTATTGAATTATTTGTAGATGTTAGTCGTCTTGTGATTTCTGATTGACACTCTGTTATCTCAGATATCTGAAAGCTTGAGTTACAGCGAGATTCTATTAAGGATGATATTGATTGATGTTGATTTCGTAACACCATATAACGTCCTCCTTCATTTAGAATAGCCAAAATACCAAGCGCTAGAAGTAGACATGCCGCAAATTTCCATGGTCTAAGCCATTGATTCCAATTAGATTTAGGCGCATATTTTCCTTGCAGCAAATTACATCCTGGGCTTTGGATCAGTGTTGAAGAGAAAATAGACAAAGGTCCGTCTGCTATTAGTTCGGCATCAACACTGGAGGTCCGATGCTGCAATTCTGGTAGCTCAGTCTTATATCGCTCATATCCATCATTATCTGTGTAAATCAAAAGATGCCGTAAGCTTTCATCTTTAATGCTGCTATTTTTTAATAACTCTAAGACATTTATTAAGGAGGGTTCCTCAAGCACAAAAGATATGTATGTATCTGTCTGCACGAAGGTTAGCCCATCATCTAAGATAATCACTAAGTTGCCTGGAATTTTTGGTATACCTTCATTTTCTGAATAAGCAAAATTTGGCACTATTCCAACATCTGCGCATTGTTGTAACCAATTGTCTAATGAATGTCTTGAAACGATAGACACATTAGTTTTACCGTCATCATTACGTTCTCCTAGCGCAAAGTGCATATTTTCAATATCGTCAGCAATGTATTCCTCAAGTGAATATGGGAGCATTTTTATTGCTCTTGATCGGTTTTTTACAGGTAACGTTATTTGGGTTGTAAGTACCTCTATAGCCGGTAAAACAAGGATTACTTTTCGATTTTCAGCCTCAATACTTATCTCTGATAAAGCACCGGTTTTGAATGGAGTAAGATTTTGTGCAAAAGAATCCAGAACCATCCATTGTGCATGTGATGGATTATCAAAAAGTCGAATAACTAGGTATTCAGACACTACTACTGGACTCCCATACTACGAAACATAGAGCGAACAATACCACTACTATCTCTCTCAAGCAGAGAGTACATAGTAAATTGATGTGTCCCAAGTGTTACTGTCGCAGTTAAAAGAAAATATCTGCTGATAGTGCTAATACGTGAGAATATTTCGGGCTCAACTAGTTGCTGAAAACGAGAATTAATATCAACAAACCCTGCTAGACCACGTTCTTGAACCAACTGAGTGCCAAGATTGATATCTATATCATCCGATAATGAAGCTAGAATATATTCAGATGCAGTGTTTACATTCAAAGTAGACCCAGTTGGAATTGCTGTAACATAAGGTAATAATGTTCTGTAACTGTCCCGGTCTATACCTGATATAGCAAGTAACTCGGTAGGGGTAGTAATTATTGAATTGGCAGTACGGTAAGGTGGCAACCTGCCTGTATAAACATTATCTTCTCCACCATATGGAAAGGTCACATCGATATCCGGATCGATCCAGTCGATTACAACACCAGCTAACCTTGGGTCTAACCCTAGTAGCGCAAGTAGGCGTTCAAATTGAATTTGCGAAAATTCATCAACATTCCCACCATACACTAGATTGTTTAAATTAAATTTACTGTGAAGGTCTTCAAGGCGACCTGAAATTAATCCTCCATCGATAGGTATTGGAGGTAATTCTGCTGCCCACTGTTCGCCTAAATGATCGCTATTTCCTGCTTCAATAAGATCAGCTCTTAGAATATCCCCAGCCCAAGCTTCTGCACCTTGCAAATATAGGAGGCCTTGGTCATTAGCAAGAGCTGATGTAGTGCGCCTTAAATCAAGACTAGTGCTCCACATCATATTTACCGCAATAACCGTACCTAATGCGACAACCAGCATTGCCGTCAAGAGAGCAGCTCCACTATCATTTTTTTTAGTGCAAATCATCCGCCAGTCTCTATAGTTCTCCAAATACTGCCATAATCATTTAAACGAAATTGAAAACGTATGGCACGAGGTGTTGTCATTAAATTATTGTTAGCTGCTCCATTGTTAAATGGAGGCCACTCACCTAAGTGCCACTGATTGGCTTGGTCCAATAAACTTATTTCAAGTTCTTCTACACCGCTAAGAAGATCCGTGCGTATAGGCAATGTCTGAAGAGTTCTGTCCATTACTGGCCAGTGATAGCGGACTAGTGTGTTATCTGTTGCTTCCCAATCATATGCAACCCTTAGTACGTTTCCTCTAGGCAAATTGACAGGATTCGCCCAACCACCTCGACTAAACTCTAGAGCATATAATTGATTTGGGTTTACTTGTACGCTTGGTCTGCGACCTTGACCCATTTCATCACGTGTTGTTCGTGGATGAATTTGTGAGAGGTCTTGCGCAATCATTCGCATAGCAAATTGAATTTCTCGCCATCGTTCTGCGCGTTCTTCTGCCATTGTTTGTTGTTGAAGTACGATATTTAAGCCTCCCAGTGCTATTACTCCAATGATCGCCACAATAGACATTGCAACCAGAAGCTCTATGAGCGTAAATCCCTTTGAACTATTCATGGGGAGGTTTCTGTTATTGATGTCGTCGCCCAACTTGTTGGAGTAAAATTTTCGGGCGGAGGCGGTTCTAGTAGTGCTGAAATGGTATGAATGAGCCTGTCTCTATTGTTGCTAAGGTAAACATGTATGTCTGCACGGCGGAGATTCGTCACCGGAGTTTCAGAAACCTCTATTTCTAGTACCCAGTTTCTTCCAGCATAATTTTCAATATCTATTTCACTTTCGCCGAGGGGAGCCCATTGAGGGCTTATGCTCATTAAAGTGACTTGATTAGATGCAACCCAACTAGCCATGTTTTTTTCTTCTATAAAATTAGTACTTAAAACATAACGATTAAGTTGTGCATTTACAGCCATCATTCCCATGCCTACTATAATCAAAGAGACAAGGGTCTCTAATAATGTAAACCCTTGGATTTGAGCCTTTAAACCCATCTTATACCTGTTCAGCAATATCTATTAGGCCATTAATTTGGCCAGTAACAACAAATTGAACCTCGTTAAACCCCCTGTAAAAGATACTTTTAAACGGAGTTAATTCCCCACTTGAATAAATGATGATTTGAGGTTCAGGCATAACCTGAAACTCCTCATTGAACTCTGACTCCAGAATGACTCGCTGATCTTCTAAATATAGATCAACAGATATAGGCTCTTCGAGTTCATGTTCAGCCAAAAAACTATCTCCAATAGGGTCTAACCAAAGCAATCGCTGATAGTCATATATATAAAACCTATAGCCTGACTCAGAAAACAAAATACCGTAATCACGACCTTCCATTACTGATTCATCGGCAAGCAGTTGAATCATAGTTTGTAATCTAACTGCTTCGCGTTGGATCTGCCTGTCGCTACCTAAAATACCCAAAGAAAGTATGGCAGTGCCTGCAAAAATACCAATGATTGTTATAACCACCAATACTTCAATTAAGGAAAAACCTCTTGGAGATATACAAAATTCTGGTGCACAGAATTGGTTTTTACTAGTCGAGGTTCCAGTTTCCGATATCAGCATTTATGTCTTCACCGCCTTGTTGACCATCCGCTCCATATGAGTAAAGGTCGAATTCTGCATTTTGTCCCGGATATTGGTATTGATAGGGTTGGTTCCATGGGTCTGATGGAATATTGTTGAGATAGGCCTTCCAATTTGGAGCTATCGAATCACCAGGATTTGAAATTAATGCTTCTAGACCTTGTTGTGTATTTGGGTACCTAAAGTTGTCTAACCTATATAAATTTAATGCCGTTTCTATACTCCGAATATCGCTTCTAGCGCGCGTTACAGCTGCCCGGTCAATATTACCTATGAGATTTGGAGCAACGATTGCTGCAAGCAAGCCAATAATCACAACAACTACCATTACTTCTATGAGGGTAAAGCCTCTTTGATATTCTTTAGCTGGTGACTTCAATTCGCACATAGAACTTCCTTGGACATAACTAGGTTATTATTATGCTGAAGATATCATAAATACCTTTCAGTTAATGGATACATATAGATCCAAATAGACTAACGATAACAAGTAATATCTCCTTTAAGTTGATTAGCTGGTTATATAATTACTTTTCATACTATTGTATAGAAAGAGAGAAACCATGAATTTGTCTGAATTGGGAGTTTGGCCGGGTATAAAAGATCGAGTAGCTCTAGTTACCGGTGGGTCCAGAGGAATTGGTCAGGCTATTGTGGAAGGCTTAGGACACCAGGGTGCCAATGTTATTGGTACTGCAACTTCATCAGAAGGCGCAGAAAAAATAACAAAATCTCTAGGCCATGCAGGTTTCAAAGGTATGGGCATGGTATTAGATGTAAGTAATTCAGAGTCAGTTGAGACATTATTTTTAAAATTAAAAGAGCTCAACTTAGTCCCAACAATTTTGGTTAATAATGCTGGAATAACAAGGGATAATCTACTTATGCGTATGAAAGAAGATGAATGGGATGAAGTTATATCAACAAACCTGTCATCGTTATACAAGATTTGTAAAGCCTCACTTAGAGGCATGATGAAAGCCCGTACTGGCAGGATTATCAATATAACTTCTGTTGTAGGTTTAATAGGTAATCCAGGTCAGGCTAATTACGCAGCAGCAAAAGCTGGAATGATCGGATTCAGTCGATCTTTAGCAAAAGAAGTTGCTTCGAGACAAATAACTGTCAATACAATAGCACCAGGCTACATAACAACGGACATGACTTCTGAATTAGAGGAATCGCAAAAAAAGATGCTGCAGACCCAAATTCCATCGGGCCGTTTGGGTAATCCGGCAGATATAGCCTCTGCTGTAGTATTTTTGGCCTCAGATGCAGCAGGTTATATTACAGGAGAGACTATTAGTATTAATGGTGGTTTAGCTTAATTTGTATAAATACCATGACACTATGTTATTGATATTAAAAGATATTATATAAGGTATAGAAGGGTTTCGTTGATTCAACTACAATACGCGCCACGTGGCCGAACCATTGGTTCGGCCTCTCATATACTGAGGGGAATAAATACATGAGTAGTCGAGAAGATCAAGTCAGATCAATTATTGCAGAGCAGCTTGGAATTAAAGCAGACGAAATAAATAATGACGCATCCTTTGTGGATGATCTAGGTGCAGATTCTCTTGATACGGTTGAACTTGTAATGGCTTTAGAGGAAGAGTTCGAAACTGAAATCCCTGATGAAGAAGCAGAAAAAATCACTACGGTTCAAAACGCAATTGATTATGTCAATGCGGCAAAAGGTGATAGTTAATCGACTTCATAGCCTGTTCTTTGCTTCATTTGAAACAAAGGTTTGTTGGTCATTGCTATGACTAGACGCAGAGTAGTTGTAACAGGATTAGGGCTAATTGCTCCGACTGGCAATAATGTTCAATCTGGCTGGGAAAATGCCAGAGATGGTATCAGTGGTATTACAAAGGTCGAATCATTCGATACATCTGGCTTTGCTACAAGAATAGGCGGTGTAATAAAAGATTTTGATATTACAGACTATATGCCAGCCAAAGAGGCTCGTAAATCCGACAAATTCATGCATTACGGAATTGCGTCCTGCGAAGAAGCATTTGTAGATTCCGGGTTAATAGTTGCCGAAAACAATGCTCATCGATTTGGCGTGATAATGGGTTCTGGTATAGGCGGAATTCATACAATTGAGCAAAACTACGAAAAATATTTAAATAATGGCCCTCGTCGTATTTCTCCGTTTTTTGTTCCCGGTAGTATTGTAAATATGGTTTCTGGGCACGTATCGATTAAATATGGGATGAAAGGACTAAATCTTTCGCTTGTCACGGCATGTGCGACATCTACTCACTGTATTGGGTTAGGGGCAAAATTAATTGCAATGGGTGATGCGGACGTTATTCTGGCTGGAGGCTCAGAATACGCAACTACTCCATTAGGTATTGGTGGTTTCTGTGCAGCACGTGCTCTTTCTACCCGCAATGAAGACCCTCAGGGCGCCAGTCGACCTTGGGATAGAGACCGTGATGGGTTTGTATTAAGTGATGGAGCGGGGTGCCTTACACTCGAAGAGTACGATCATGCAATCAAAAGAGGAGCTAACATTTATGCAGAGTTGGTAGGCTGCGCTATGACTGGTGACGCCCATCATATAACTGCTCCGACAGAAGATGGCTCTGGCGCAGATCTATGCATGCGCATGGCTCTAGATGATGCTAAATTAAACCCAGAAGACGTAGATTATGTTAACGCACATGGAACATCGACACCATTAGGTGATGTTGCAGAAACGCTAGCCATAAAACTTACCTTTAAAGAACATGCGAAAAAATTGGCGGTAAGTTCTACTAAATCTACCACAGGACATACGCTTGGTGCTGCTGGGGCAGTAGAAGCTATTTTTACAGTTAAAGCTCTCCAAGAAAGAGTTATTCCACCAACAATTAATATCGAAAATCAAGACCCTGAATGTGACCTTGATTACACTGCAAATACTGCACGTGAATCAAATATCAATGTAGCACTATCAAATTCTTTTGGCTTTGGTGGCACTAACGGAACCGTAATCTTTAAACAGCCGACTTGATAAAGGTTCGTATATTTGAATATTATTCATTAGTCAGATAATGACAGATGATGCTTAGTGATCGTTTCAATTGGGACTACTATTTGCTTGGTTGCCAGTCTATTGTTACTGCACAATGAGAACCAAATTACAAAAAAGCTCATTAGCCATTCTGGTGTTTATAGGATTTAGTTTTTTGGTTGTAAGCTTTGGATGGCGAAACTTAAGTTCACCAATGAATTTAGCGCAGACGGGAGAATGGCTAGAAATAAACCAGGGCGCTTCACTTTCATCAGTTGCCAGAGAATTGGATGATAGAAATATCATTGAATTCCCCTCATTATTTTCAATATATGCACGGATGCGTCAGGAAGCGACACGTATTCAGGCGGGAGAGTATCTAATCAGACCTGAAACTACTGCTAGGGAATTATTGGAGCAACTAGTTAGCGGTCAAGTTTATCTCCACCAAATTACATTTGTAGAAGGCTGGACTTTTTCAGATGTTGTAACTGCTTTACAAAATAATAGCGCTATAGATAGCAACGACTTTAAAAGTGAAATGGTTATGACTGACCTTGGCAGACCAGATCTACACCCTGAAGGCCAGTTCTTTCCTGATACGTACAGTTTTCCAAGAAACACTAAAGCGCTAGAAGTGCTTAAGCAGGCTAATACTGCTCTTAACGATAGGCTGCAGTCAAGCTGGGCAAATAAAACGTCTGAAAGTGGTCTAAAAAACCCTTATGAAGCTTTGATACTAGCATCTATTATTGAAAAAGAATCAAAACTTGCAAGTGAGCGTAAGATTATCTCTGGAGTATTTCATAGGCGATTGGAGTTGAATATGAGATTACAGGCTGACCCTACTGTTATTTATGGATTAGGAAATGAATTTGAAGGGGACCTGAACCGAGAAAACCTTACTAATGACACTCCTTATAATACATATACCCGACATGGGCTCCCTCCAACACCTATATCTCTAGTAGGGCAGGGGTCTCTTTCAGCTGCAGTAGACCCTGAGATTGGGTCAGCACTCTATTTTGTTGCTACCGGAAACATAGATGGCAGCCATTATTTTTCTAGCACACTTGAAGAGCACAACAAAGCAGTGAAAAGATATCTACAGATCATGGAAGACGCTCATTAATAGCATGAAAGGAGCTTTTATAACAATTGAAGGGCTAGAAGGTGTTGGAAAATCAACATGTATTAGCTTTGTTAAGGAATTCATTGCTAACGAAGGCCATAAAGTAATTATTACGCGCGAGCCAGGTGGAACATTACTTGGCGAAAAAATACGAAAGTTAATCCTGGAAAGTAAGGCAGGAACATTATCGGCAGAAACAGAAACCATGTTAATGTTTGCTGCGCGAGCCCACCATCTTAATCTAGTTATTTTGCCCGCCCTTCAAAATGGAAGCTGGGTTATTTCAGATAGATTCACTGATGCGACATTTGCATACCAAGGTGGCGGTAGGAATGTTTCCATGGATTGGCTGGATTCATTGCAAAATTATATTCAAAACGGACTGGAGCCAGATCTAACTTTATTGCTAGATGCGCCTCCAAAGATTGGTTTAAATAGAATATCTAATCGTGATCTAGACTACTTCGAAGATGAAAGCGAATCTTTTTACAAAAAAGTACGTAATATATATCTTGATTTAGCAAAAAATCAGAAAAATCGTATTAAAATTATTGATGCATCAGCCTCCATTAAGAGTGTGAATCTACAAATAATTACTGTTCTTAAACAGTTCATTGCACAATATAAGCAACTCTCAAATGATTAGTGCCACTAGTCAAAACTCATTGTTTTTCAAAATATGTCCTTGGTTAGTTTCATCATTAAAGCAATTTGAGCAGGCTAAATTAAAAGGGCGATTAGGACATGGGTGGTTACTGTGTGGTCGCAAAAGTATTGGCAAAATTAATTTAGCATTAAATATTTCAAATGAACTACTTCATTCAAATGCTCAAACGCCGATTATTATGGATGCGGTAGAAGCAGAGGATGCAATTACTACAAGGCATGAGATGCATGAATATCATCCTGATCTTCATTGGATTTACTTAGAACCAGATAAGAGGGATATATCAGTAGACCAAATACGTGATGATATTATTGAGCCACTTTCTCTCACTAGTTACGATCAAGGGCCTAAAATAGCAATTATAGAAAATGCAGAACATATGAATTTGTCTGCCTCCAACGCTCTTCTCAAAACATTGGAGCAACCTACAGATAATACTTACCTCTTTTTGACCACTGGTAATCCCGCTTTACTACCAGCTACAATCCGTAGTCGTTGTCAGGTGCTTAACGTATCCACACCTAGCCATTCAGAAATCCTTCCATGGCTGAGTAATCTTGATCAATCAGTAAGTAAAATAGAATGGTTAAATCTACTTTCTCTATCAAGCGGCTTGCCGTTTCAAGCGATGAAGTTATATCACAATGATTTTATTACTCGTGATAAGGAATATATTGAACTATTGGCAAGCATTTTTGATAAAAACCTAGATCCTCAAGACCTCGCAGACAGATGGATCAATGATGATTTAGAGTTAGCATTAATGTGGTTTTCCTATAATGTTAGAAAAACGATTCACAGTTGCTTGGGAGCTGGCGATGTAAATAGCCAGGAAATAGAAAATCACTCGATTTTAAGTAACTTATTATCTAGATTGCCAATTAAATACCTTTTTCAAGTGCATGATAATATAGATAAAATAGTAAATGGTATAAGAACAGGTCTCAATACTGAATTAGCTCTTAAAGCTATGTTGTTACAATTAAGCACAAAATTTGCAGATTAATTTAATAAAGAAATATGTCTAGTAGCCGTTTAATATGTCTAACTATTATCACAATACTTATATTGGGATGCGCTACAACCTCAGAAAATTCGTACACAGCAGCATGTAATCCAAGGTCCTTTTGTTTTAATCAGCGAAATATAAGAAATGTTGAAACAATAGACAGAGATACGTTATTAGTACGAGTTGGAAGTTCAAACTGTCCATATCTAATTCATTTAGATGGTATTTTTTGCGATATTTCATTTGGCTCAGCAATAGGTTTTCTGGATTCAAATGGGCTTATATGTCGTGCTGATAGCACTGAAATAATTAGCGACCCATATATGAGCAGTAGGCGTGATTCATGCCGAATTAGAGATGTTAAGTCTGTTACTGATGATGAGTTACTTGAATTCAGGGTAAATAATGGCCAAATCCCACCAATACCACCAGCAGGGCCAGGAATATTAAGTACACAAAAATCTGATTAAATACACAAGAATATTATATTATTTAACATAATATACATTATGCGCAATATTTGATGGTAAATTGATGATAATAGGAAACAAATAAATGGGAAATAAGAACTTATATCAGTTATTTTGTTCTAATATTTGAAAGTCTTCTTATTAGGAAATAGCAGATGCGCTATAAGAACGTATACAAGAACTTAATAAATTTAGTTGCATTAAGTTGCATCCTTTTGTCTGTTAGTCATGCACAAGGTTTATTTACGTCCGAGAAAGAAGTATTGAGGCAATCTAGACTACAGTGGTTAACAATGAAACGAGATATGCCTCGACCGGGAAATCCAAGAATACAACCATTTGTTGAGTGCATTACTAATTCAATTATCAGCAAACTTGATGAGCCCTTTGCAAGTATGGATTGGGAAATTGTTGTTTTTGACGACGAATCTGCAAATGCATTTGCTATGCCAGGCGGAAAAATAGGTGTATTTACAGGAATTTTTCAGGTTGCAGATACTCCTGATGCACTTGCAGCCGTTATAGGCCATGAGATAGCGCATCTGACAGAAGATCATGTTATGAACCGTGCCCGTAGAGGTACATTAACTAGCGTTGCAACGATATTAGGTGGTGCGGCTACAGGTTTACCAGGAATGGTACAGAGGGGCGTTCAAGTTGGATTGTCATTACCATTTGATAGAGCCCAGGAAAGTGAAGCAGACGTTGTTGGGCTAGATTATATGGCTAGAGCTGGTTTTGATCCTCGATCAAGTCTCTACCTGTGGAAGAATATGTCAGAGCTAAAAGCTGGTCAACGACCTCCTGAGTTTTTATCAACTCACCCAGCTGATGACCGTCGAATGGATGATTTAGTTCAGGCAATGACACCTGCTTTAATTACATCAGTAAGGGCTCAAGACGAGGGTAATCTTAATCAGTGCGTCCCTTGAGCATTGTCTATCAGTTACTAGTCCCAAGAACAAGCTGCCTGCATCTATATTTTTTCCAGCAACTGAAAATGATGATCAATTGATGGTAGGCCTAGAAGTTGATGTTCCATCCCCTCCTCCGCAGGCACAGACAAAAATCACAATAAAAAATACTTTTTTTGAAAGCCCATATGTCATTAAGCTTCATATAAATTTTTACTTTTAATAGTCATGCTTTAGATCTTTTAAATCAATCTTATATTGTTACCAAATAAAAAAAACCGCGAGTTATTAGCTCGCGGTTCTTATAAGTTGCAGTAATAACTACAACTAATGTAACGCACAACTATTCAGAAAGCCTTTCCTTAACAATCATCACGATTACCGTGACACAAGCAGCGGCAAGCAATGCCGTAAGGCTACCAAGAATATCAGTAACGTAGGGACCTACTCCAGGTATCGCATCAACGGCGCCTGCTGCGCCACTACCTAATACAATAACCATAAGAAATAAGTTTTTCCTATTTTCTGCGGCCACATAGTAGCCTACTACTAGTCCAACAATTGCTAGTAACAGGGCACCCTGTGGGATTGCTGGAACTATTGCTACGGCGATTGCTAGAACAACCCCCACGATTCGAACAATTTTAGCTGGGCTCATTAAGTTCTCCTCTCTTTGTTCTAAAATTACTACTGCTAACTACACTCCCCCATTATTAATTATGCTTAGGAGCGACTTAACCATTCTATCAATGATTTGGAGAATAACTGAAATATTGTGTTTGTAGTAAAAACAAAGTGCTAGCGACACTTTTAACTCTATTTTATTAAGTGAAATACGTTTTTATTGAACTTTTTACAAAAATATGAATACATTTAAACAAAACTTATATGAACGATTTAATCCGACTAACTGATGTTTCTTTGAAATTTGGCGATCAGGTAATTCTGAATAATTCGAATTTAAAGATCGAGCGTGGTGACAGAGTATGTCTTATAGGGCGTAATGGTGCCGGAAAATCATCAACATTAAAATTAGTAACAGGAGAGCTACTTCCAGATGATGGAAAGATTGAGCTATACCCTCAACTTCAACAGTCTCTTTTAAATCAGTCATTGACTGAGGGATCAAATCGATTAGTACGAGACATTGTTTCAGAAGGAATGGAAAACCAAATAGCACGTATCAAAGCTTATAACGAATTATCTGAACATAAACACAAATCAACTAAATCAATTAATCGAGAACTAGAACAACTTCAGGCTGATATAGAAACTAATGGTGGTTGGGCTGTTGATATACAAATTGATTCAATCATTTCAAGGCTACAATTGCCCGGCAATAAGAAAATGAATGAACTATCAGGTGGGTGGCGAAGACGCGTAGGCCTTGCTAGAGCTTTAGTAAGTAATCCTGATTTATTGTTATTAGATGAACCTACTAATCATTTAGATATAGCTACTATCGAATGGTTGGAATCTGAAGTAAGAAAATTTGAAGGCTCAGTATTATTTGTAACCCATGATAGAGGGTTTATAGAAAAATTAGCTACAAAAATTATTGAAATAGATAGAGGTCATTTAAGGGAATGGAAAGGAGGTTACAAGGATTATTTGCGACAAAAAGCGAAAGCAAATTACGAAGAAGACAGAAAAAACAAATTATTTGATAAAAAACTTGCAGAAGAAGAAATATGGATACGACAAGGAATTAAAGCACGAGAAAGTCGTAATGAAGGGCGTGTAAGAAACCTAGAAAAACTCAGAGAAGAAAGATCAGCCCGAATAGCACGACCAAGAGCTGCTCGTATACAGATAAATGAATCAAGTCAATTATCTGGTAAAAAAGTTATAGAGGCTCGCCGAATAGCTCATAGTTATGATGATGAAATTTTACTCACAGATTTTTCAGTTCGTATTATGCGTGGAGAAAGGATTGGAATTATTGGAAATAATGGTATTGGAAAAAGCACTCTTCTGAAAATATTGCTTGGTGAGCTAGAGCCACAATCTGGATCTATCAAACTAGGAACACATCTACATATTGCATACTTTGATCAACTTAGACGAGAGCTTGACACAACAAAAACTGTATCAGAGATAGTTGGAGAAGGCAGAGACTACATAACAATCAATGGAAATAAAAAACACGTAATCGGCTACCTAACTGATTTTCTTTTTTCTGCAAAGCGAGCAATGACTAGAATTTCAGCATTATCTGGAGGAGAGAGAAATAGGGTAATTTTGGCGAAGCTTTTTACGCAATCTGCAAATTTACTAATACTTGATGAGCCGACTAATGATCTTGATGTAGAAACCTTAGAAGCGCTAGAAAATAGACTAATTAATTATGATGGAACATTGCTGGTCGTAAGCCATGATAGATACTTTTTAGATCGTGTTGTAACGAGCACACTTGTTTTTGAAGGTAATGGCCTAGTTAAGCGTTATGAAGGTGGATATAGTGACTGGGCACATCGAAAACGAAATTTAGCCAAAGCCTCTAACGATTCTGCAAAGAAAACGGCGAATAATTTTATAACAAAAAAAACATCTTCTATTGCAAAAAAATTATCTTATAAATTGCAACGAGAGCTTGATGATCTACCAGAGAAAATCTCCACAATAGAAAAAAATATTTTTCTTATTGAAAGTAAAATTAATCAATCGGAATTTTATGAGAACCCCAAGGAATTAGTACAAGCGACCCTTTTGAAACATAAAAACCTTCAGACTGATCTAGATGCAGCTATAGAACGATGGGCAGAATTAGAAGAAGAATCAGATGCTCTAAAGCGGTAGTGGTTGATAATCAGATGGTGGCCACCATTGATCAAACTCATAAGCTTCTGGTAGATCTAATTCTTCCGCGCTTTTTGCTCCGGGAATTCCAAGATCTTGGAACATAGTGGCTGTAATGGATTCCAGTTGAGCAGCTCTACGATCTGCATCTTGTCCAGTCTTAACATCAATAAAAAGCCTTTGCTGTTCTGTCATTTCCCTAAATTCAGTTGAATTTACGGCCGCTAGAAATGCAGACTGAACTTTCCTAATTATTTCAACCGGAGTGTCACGACGAATCCCAATGTCATAAGTACCATTTGGCGGAAGTTGTTCTCGAATCTCAGGTATAAAGCTAGTTAATGAAGGCATTACCATGCCACTAGTAGTGAGAATATCGGAGGTGCCAGTTTGCTGTAGTGGTACCAAATCTCCAGAATTAACAAATTGTATATGTTCATGGACCCCACCCCCTGCTATATCAACCTCTGCATTTAGTCCTGCAAGGGTTGCTGCTTGGCCGCTTCCATAAGGAACATAACGAAGTTCAATACCAGCAGCCTTAGCAACGCTAGCTGCCATTTCATGCCATAGACCACCAGAGCCAGAAGTTGAAATAGTTATTTCGCCAGGTCTGAGTCGAGCTGCTTCAACAACATCATTAAAGGTCTTATAAGGTGAGTCTGGTCGAACAGCCCAGCTGGCTAAATTAGTTGCTGCTTGCATAAAGTACCAATCACGCCATGTTCTAGATTGACTAGCACCACTAATTCTTGAAAATTTTCCAAAACTTGAAGAACCCAATAGAGTGTATCCGTCACTAGGTCTGTTTAATACGTAATTTGTTGCTAATGTGCCCGATGCGCCTGGACGATTAACTACATTTATTCTCCAGCCTGTCGCAGCGGACATTTCTCCAGCTAATGTACGAAGAACTGTGTCCGTCCCACCGCCAGGCGCGTACATTACAACCAACGTTATTGGCCTTACAGGCCATTGAGCCTGTGCAGGAGCCATATAACTATTTACCAATATATTTACAAGTAAAAATAAGCCAGCGTAAGACCTTAAGGCGAGGATCTGCTTCATGTTTCTACCAAATATATTATTAATATTGTCTAACTATACTACCCGATTTTGAAGTCATAATAACTAGCAAGGTGGACTTGTGAAATCTTATCTAGCAGAATGCCAACGTCTGAACGGACAAAATCAGTTGTAAGGGCACAAACCCTTTCAAGTAATAAAAACTTAGTCTTGTTCACAGGGGATCGCTAATGACAGGTTCTGGGCAACAAAACCATCTAATACCAAGGACAATTTGGGAAAAACTCTATCTCGCATGGTTTACTATTTGTTTTTTGATGGTATGGCTTGGTGTATGGGCGGTAAATGAACCAATACCAATTCTTGGCATGCCTTTGGTATATGTTTGGTGCAGTGGTTGGGGCACTGTGTGGTTAGTCGGTTGTTACTACTTTGGCATTAAAATAGAAAAAGAAAAGCCTGCTAAGTAAGGGGACTAGTTTGGAATCTTGGCATTACACAATCATTATCGTTGCAATATATGCAGCACTAATTCTTTGGGTTGGAACGGGTCGTTGGACAAAAGTAGGCCGCATTGCCATGGACGACTATTTTAAAGTTGCTCCTGGATTTGGATTCATAGTTCTTTACTTAGGAATTGCTGGAGGATTTCATACAGCTTTTGCAATTCCCGGCTCAATGGGTTTTTACTATTCTCACGGCGTTGCCTTTGCAGCTAATATTCTGTGGACTGTATTTACGCCTTTAGGCGTCATTTACTTCATCGGTGCCCGCATTACCTGTTTAGGTAGAAAATTTAACTACATCACCCCTGCTGACCTCCTCGTAGATTATTTCGGAGATGGCCGGTTTCGAGGATTCATAGCAATTTATATTTTATCCTGCTGTATTCCATTAATGACAGCTAATGTTACAGGCCCTGCTCGCCTACTTTCTAGTGGTACAGAAGGAAATATACCCTATTGGGGCGCATTGTTAATTATGGGTGGAATGGTCGTCATATATGTTACATCCAGTGGTATACGGGGAGTAACTTGGACAACTGTGGCCCAAGCTGTATGGATGTTTATTGCAGTTTGGGGTGCCGCTTTCTGGTGCCTAACACTTATAGACGGCAACCTTCTTACGTTATTTAATACAATACAGGAAACAGAACCAGCTTTATTGACCTTACCTGGGCCTCAAGGTCTTGCAACACCCCAATGGTGGACAACATGGCCCGTCTTTGGAATAGCGCTATATTGGGCTATTTTACCTAGAGGCTTTATGTTTTTTTATTCAGCAAGAGACGTAAAGACAACTAGAAAAATTGGCCTAACTGTCGGCTTTTATTTAATGGCACTCTATCTACCCTCTTTGGTTATTGGGTTTACTGCATTTCATTTCTTTCCAGGCCTGACTGGCGGAGATGCCGATAATTCGTTCCCGCTACTACTGGCGACATATGCACCAGCTTGGTTTGCTGGGCTAATAGTAGCTGGGGGACTAGCTGCAGGTATGTCGTCAATGGATGCTGATACAAATGCAAATTCGGCAATGCTCACAAAAGACGTCTACGCAAGTTTTATTAAAAAAGATGCTACGGATAGACATTACATAACCGTGGGTCGTCTCTTCGTTGTATTACTTGTCGCTATTACCGTAACTGCCGCTGCATTCAACTGGGGGCTAGTAGTCTTAATGATTGGGGTAACTGCTGCCATGATTACGCAATTATTACCTGCTGTTCTTGCAGTTACAGTTCCAATGGGTATTCGTTTTACTAAAGCAGGCGTTACTTCTGGTATTGTGATTGGGTTAATTATTTCTCTGAGCGCCTTATTAGGCGGTAGAATCTTTGATTTTGGCCTACTTCAGTTGACTATTCCCAATCTATTACCTGATAGCTGGACTCGTTTCGATGCATCTTTTCTTGGATTAGCCTTCAATGTTCCTATTACGCTAATCGTTAGCAGATTCACAGACGGACCAAATCCAGAAAATGTAGCTCGTATCCGAGCAGCCTTAAACGAAGAATTTCGACCGAATCAAAGCTAATAAATATTAAAACAACATTAAAAAATATCTTTATGTCATTGTTTTTATTTGAATTATTTATATTTTTATTTTAATTTAGGCTGTTTTTAACAAAATTAACAAAAATATTCCCGCGCTAAAGCTAAATGAATTTGGATGTAACTATAGTTAGAACTATTGTTCTTAACATTTGTTAAGGTCCTTTCGCCACTTTGCATAGAACCGTTATAATTCGACCCGTTCTGCAATAATGATTTGAAATATCGAGGTTTTTTAAATGAGTTCCCAACCCTGGAAGACAGATAACTGGTTCAGTAGCGCATGGAATTATACTGATGAAGTTACAAAAGAGCTGAACTTTGCTGATTCTATTAAAATTCATGATGTCACCCTTAGGGATGGTGAACAGCAAACTGGTATTGCCTATAATTTTGAGGATAAACTGAGAATTGCAGAAGCGCTTGCAGAAGCTGGAATGCATAGAATTGAAGCCGGTCTGCCAGCCGTCTCTGAAGCAGACAAAAAGTCAATTGCTGAAATTGTTAAAAGAGATTTTGGGCCAGATATTTATTCTTTCTGTAGATGCATGAAACAGGATGTAGATGCATCTGTTGACTGCGGTGTGAAAGGGTTGATCATGGAAGTGCCCGCCAGCACTCACTTAATTGAGTATGGCTACAAGTGGCCGCTTCAAAAGGCAATTGATACCTCGGTCGAGGCTACAGCTTATGCCCATGAACAAGGTCTAGAGGTTGTCTTTTTTCCGATAGATTTTTCTCGTTCAGAGTTATCTTGGGTTCTAGATTTGATTAACAAAGTTGCAAGTGATGGCCATATGGATGCACTAGCACTAGTTGATACATTTGGCGTTATCTCACCTCATGCTATGAAATATTTTGTTAGAGCGGTTAAAGATAAGTTCCCAGAGACTCGTCTTGAAGCACACTTTCATCAAGATTTCAGTTTGGGCGTTGCAAATACCCTACTCTCTCTTGCAGAGGGCGTAGAAATAGTGCATTCAACTGTCCTTGGCATTGGAGAGCGATCAGGTAATGCTCCCACTGAAGATATAGTCATGGCCCTATTAACAATGTATGGAATAGACTTGGGCATTAAAACTGAAAAGCTTTACCCTCTAGCAAAGTTGGTCGAAGAATTATCGCAAGTTAAGGTTCCCAGTAATAAATCAATTGTTGGAGATATGCTGTATCAGGTTGAATCAGGGATTATTGCTAACTGGTTTAAAAACTGTGGCGATGAATATCTCACTGAACTCTTTCCAATGAGGCCAGAATTAGTTGGACAGCCCTCTGCGGATGTAGTAATGGGGAAAGGAAGCGGAATTGATTCCGTAAGTATTTGGCTTGATAAAATTGGCGTTAAAGCTACTGATGAAGAAGCAGCTGAAATACTTAAAGAATGTAAGTCTTTAGGCGAAAAAACAAAGAGCTTACTTACTGAGGATCAATTCAAAGAAATAGTC
>MDTE01080370.1_pt1 | contig 49688 bp, 39 predicted proteins | sample 811231 | NCBI WGS metagenome assembly MDTE01 (sample SAMN05326651, study PRJNA326480) | marine metagenome | isolation source: seawater | place: Indian Ocean: Red Sea | collected 2010 | reverse complement strand
TCGATCGATCGATCCATCGTGCATCATCCATCGGCATCGCGCGCGTCGTCGCCCGCGAGAACGACGACGAGAGACCGGATGCCAGACATCACCACCACCCTCATCGTCGTCGTCCACGCTCGTCGTCGTCCCCACACACCCCCGCGTCGTCGTCGTCGTCGTCGTCGTCGTCGTCCGCGATCGCGCGCATCGTCGATCGGGGCGCGCGCACCTGAGCGAGAGCGTTCATCGAAAGCGTCGCGATTTAATGCGACCGCGGGCGCGGGACCGCGGGGGATTCGATTCGAAGTGGCGATGGACGTGAGGTGGGTGTACGCTCGGTCGAATGGGACGTAGTGTATGTGTCGTGAAGACGATCGAGGGTATTTTTTATTGAGTCCGTCGTCCGGGCCGGGAAGATCGCGCGCGATTCGATTCGGTCGGATTGGATTCGTGGGTGATTGGATTCGTTCGTGGGGGGGGGATGTGGGGAGACAAAGTGTGTATTGTGTGGAATGGGAAAGGGATCGAGATTCGTGTGTGTGGGTATGGTGGGTCGGACCGATGGAATGAAGCATGGCGTGGCCGCGACGGGGGCGGTCGGTCGGACGCGACGGGGGCGGTCGGTCGGACGCGCGCGATGGGATGGGATGGGACGGGACGCGATGATGGATTGATTCGACGTCGCGCGCGAGGGAGCGGGACGCGGGTGGAGACGGTGACGGGGGGGGATGGGTGGAGGATTCGCGTCGTCGGTCCTCGATCGGGCGAACGCGCGCGAATCGACGGCGATGATCGAGAAGATGGTGGCGATCGCCGCGAGCGCGCTCGAGGCGAGGCGCCGCGAGACCGCGGGCGGCGGCGGGAGGACGACGCGCGAGTGCGAGTGCGAGTACGAGTATCGAGCGAGCGCGAGAGAGATGGAGGATGAGGATCGGGAGTGGTGTTTCGACGTGACCAAGGGGAACATGATGGAGGTGTACGAGCGGACGTGGGGATGGGACGCGACGGAGAAGAGGCGAGAGCTGAATAACGGCGCGGCGAGATTCGTGTTGGCGAGAGACGCGAAGACTCGAGCGCCGGTGGCGTTCGTGCACTTTCGATTTGAAAAGGAGGATGAGGACGTGGACGCGCCGGTGGGGTACGTGTACGAGTTGCAGTGCGAACCGACGCACCAGAGACGAGCGTTGGGGGAGACGCTCGTGAAGATTGTGGAGACGGTGTCGAAGAGACTCGGGATGGACGCGGTCGTGCTCACGGTGCTCAAGGAGAACGTGGGGGCGTATAAATTTTACACCGAGAAGATGGGGTACGGCGTGGACGCGCTCAGTCCGGACGACGGACTCGAGGGGGGGAGTTCGCACTATTTGATTTTATCAAAGCGTTTCGAATGAATAAAATTCTAACTAGTATCTAGGAACCGATTCGCGAGCGCTTGGATGCGCGCTCGGCCGCCTCAAACTTTGACGTAGTCTTCTTACGGATCGCCTCCACGTCTTCCTCTTCGTCCGCGGCGCGTTCGATGATGATGTGCCGTCCGTACAAGTGCGTTCCCTTGAGCGCGTCCATGGCGGCTTGCGTCTCGCTTCTCGTGTTGAATTCAATGAAGGCGAAACCTCTGTGCGCGCCGTCGAATTTCTTCGGTAGGCGAACTTGTTTCAACTGACCGAAAGGATTGAAAAGCTTTTGAATGTCTCGTTTCGTCGCTTCGAAGGCGACGTTTCGAACGACGAGCTTCGTCGCGCTGAAGCCCCTCGGAACTTTATTCGACACGTCATGGTCCCTGGCGCCGCCCTGCGAGCTCAATTCGAGCTTCAAGGTCTTCCCGTCGAGCGATGAGCCCTGAAGGGCGTTTAAAACTGATTTCGCGACGATATGTTGATCGAATTCGACGAAACCGAAACCTCGACTGAGAAGTTTACCGCCAGGCCCGCGATGGGTGACGACACGCGCCGAGAGAACTCGTCCCGAGACTCTTTCCGCGGCGGCGACAAAATGTGCGCGCAACTTCTTCTCCACGGTGCCGAAATCGAGACCTTTGACGAAAATCGACGTTGCATCCTCGTCCGCCGTCTTTCCAGCGAGATCGCTCGCCGCGTCGACCTTGGCCTTGGTCTTTTCTCGAGCCTCCTTGGCCAAATCGCTCGCCGCGTCGGCGACGGCCAACGCCTTGGCGCCCTTGATGTCGATCTTCTGCGAGCTTGAATCGAAAATATCTTCCGGAGCCCACTCGACGTAGAGAGGTACGTGACGGTAACGCTTGTAGGCGAGCCCCGTGAACGCACGCCGGGCTTCGGCAGCCTCCAAAAACTCGACGACGGCGATGGTGTGCGTATCCGGCAGGATGAAATGCGCCAACCCGCCAAACTTTTCACAGAGTTCTCTGAGCTCGTCCTCTTCAGCTTCGTACGGCAAGTTCTTGAGGAGTAAAATGCACTTGCTTCGCTTGATGCGACTCGCGCTCTTCGCACCGCTCGAAGCGGCGGACCTCTCGAGCGACTCGGCGTCGACGCCAGCGTCAGTGAGTTGTTGCTTCGTCGTACTGATGACGTGTGCTTCTCCGAGTGCCATGCGCACGGCGAGATCATCTGCATCCGATTCTAATAGCTCGGCTTTCGTGACGCCGTAGTGTGCGGCGATCGCTGCCGCAACCGTATCTTGACGCATGAATAACGAGTTCCAAGCTTTCGTGTTACCGGCGTCAGCCTTGCGCTCAGCCTCGCGTTCCGTCTTGAATGAATCCTTCTTTTCCTCTTCGCCCTCACCCGTGCGTCCAACGCCGCCCATGGTGGAATCAAGTTGCGGAGCACGTTTCGCGGGAAGTAAATGAATCAAACGACCTTGGAAAATGGAGCCATCGATCGCCTCCATGGCCTTCATACCATCCTCCGGAAGGGCGAACGTCACGTAAGCCAAGCCTTTACTGCGCTTGGTGCCACGATCGACGAGAATGTGCACAGCCGTGAGTTTTCCAAACCTTTCGAACAACGCAGCGACTTCTTCTTCTGTCGCCGTGTAAGGCAAGTTACGAACGAAGATACGACCAGTCTCACTGAGAGCCTCCATGTCGGCTGCGTTGACGTCCTTTGACTCTGGTTCCTCCGCACCACCGGCTTCCTCTTTTTCCTGGTCTTTATCACTGTCAGAGCTTTTGTCCTCCTCGGAGTCGTCGTCCTCATCATCATCGCTATCATCAGAATCGGAGGAGTCTGAACCACTCTCGTCGTCAGACTCAGATCCGTCGTTGGATGCATCATCCTTCCACGACGATTGTTTCGACTTGAAGTAATCCATGTCTGAAACCTTCTCGTCCATGGCCACTTTATCGGAACCAGAACCGGAATCGGACTCAGAATCAGAATCAGATTCAGAATCCTCGTCCTCCTCCTCCTCCTCCTCCTCCTCCTCCTCCTCCTCAGAGTCTGCGATGTCTTGATACTCGTCGTCGCTGCTTCCCGCCTCGCCTTCGTCTCTCAAAACTTTCTCGGTGTCCTTGTACTGCTCGAGCGTGTCTTGATTCTCAAAGAATCCATCGCTCCAGAACCTTTGCTTCTGTGGCACCATCAATTCCATGAACTCGCGAAATTTAGGATCCACCTTCATGAGTTGCTCCGCCTTGTACCTCGGATCGTGCAACTCTCTCACTCTCTGCTTGGCTAACTTTTTCGCCTCTCTCGCCCCGATCCATCGCTCCCCCTCCCCATCTTCCTCGGGCGGTGCCTTTTTCCTCTCCTTCTCCTTGTTCGCCGAACTTCCCGCGCTGTATTTCGACCAAGGTCTCGGAATCTGCGCGCTGTGCACGCTCCTCGCGTACTGCACCTCGACGCGACTCGTATCGATGAATGTCCCATTGAAATACTTCAACGCCTCGGTCGCCATCTCCTCCGTCTTAAACCCGACGAACGCCATCTGTCTCGACGTTCCATCCGCCGTTCGCACGATCTTCACGTCCGTCACCTCCCCCATCACCGCGAAGTGTTCTCGAAGTCGCCCATCCTTCAGGTGTTTCGGCACATTCTTCACGCACAGCCGACTCGACGGCGCCGCCGCGTCGTCTCCGTCTCCATCGTCACCACCACCGTCCGCGCGCGCGTCTCGAACCTTCATCGACGGTCCGGCCTCGCGCGAGCGTCCTCGGCGGTCCATGTCGAGACGCGCGAACCGCGCGCGCGCGCGACTCGCGGCGGCGTCCGACGGCGCGCGGTCACCCATCGTCGGTCCACCGGTCGGTCGCCGCGTCGGTCGATCGGTCGGTCGGTCGGTCGCCGCGTCGGTCGTTTTTCGGTCGTTGGCTTGTTTTCACGCGGAGTACGTGCGTGGAGGCGCGCGCGTGGTTGTGACGAGTCATGAACGGTCAAAAAGTACCTCGTGTGTGGAGGACCCCGCGCCGAAACGCGCGCGTGGAGTCGACGCGCGCGGGCGCGTGCTCCGCCTCTGTGCGACGCGCTCGCTGGCTTTCCGGGAGGTGCGTGCGCGACGCGAGGGATGAGTGATGCGAACGCGAGTCGTGGATGCGAACGCGCGCGCGCGAGCGGGTGGTGCGCGTCGCGCGAGGTGGAGGCGTGGGCGATGGGACGCGGAAGGACCTCGAGACGCGAAGCCCTAAGATCGATCGGCGCGGTGGCGCGTTCGAGGAACGCGCGCGCGATGCGAGGGGTGGAAGGAGGAGGAGGAGGTCGAAGCGCGCGCTTGGAATGTGATGCGTTCGGTTTTGAACGCGAGCGCGGGCGTGGGGGGGGAGGATCGCGACGGGTGGGGGCGATGGCGGTGGCAGGATGGAAACCCCAAGGAAAAGCGAGAGGAGAGGAGACGCTCTCGTTCGAGTGATTCGTGCGGAATGACTGACCCTTGTGCGCGTGTGTACGTTCGAATGCAGACTCACGATGAGACTCATCAAGAAAGAGATTAAGATCGCCGTGCCGGCGGGCGTTAACGTGACTACGTGCAAGGCGCGCAAGATCAGCGTGACGGGTCCGCGCGGCACCCTCCACCGTGACTTCCACCACGTCCCGAAACTTGACCTTCACCTCAATGAGGACAACGAAGTCGTCGCGACTATGTGGTTCCCGAGCCAAAAGCTTACTGGTTCTTTGCGTACCACGATTAGCCACATCTCGAACTTGTTCGATGGTGTCACAAAGGGTTTCCGCTACAAGATGCGCGCCGTCTACGCGCACTTCCCCGTGAACATCAACATCGACAAGAACGGGTCTGTCGTCGAAATTCGTAACTTCCTCGGTGAAAAGCGTACTCGTGTCTGCAAGATGCTTGAGGGTGTCAAGTCTTACCGTGATGAAACCGTGAAGGACTGCATCGTCCTCGAAGGCAACGACATTGACAACGTGTCGAAGTCTGCGGCCCTCATCCACATGGCGTGCTTGGTGAAGAAGAAGGACATCAGAAAGTTCCTTGATGGTATCTACGTTAGCGAGAAGGGCACGATTGAGACCGAGGATTAAGTAGTAGTGAGTCGCTTGTCAAATTAGTCTTGACGGGAACTTCTGCGAAACTTAGAGAGTGTAATAGAGTGTTGTGCTCACTCACCATCTGACCCCGTTCGAACGCGCGCTGCCTTTTTCCGTGAAACTGCATAATAATGTTTTATTTCTCCATTCGCTTCGACGGACGCTCGCTTGCGATGGGCAGTCAAGCCCTCACTCCGTGCCTCGAGATGGCCGGAGTCGACGGCGATGCCGCCGAGAAACCGGGGGCAGAATCAGAGGAGACGAAAACTCTTCTGACCAAAGTTCTGAATCACACGCTCTCGTGTATTCAACGCTGCAAACCGAAGAAGAAACTAATCAGCCCGTTCGACGCCCAAGTGAAAACATCGAGTTTGTTAAGAAAGCTTCGAAAGGAGTTCGCACGCTACGACGCGGACGACTCGGGAGCTCTCGACGTTCCCGAGCTCTGCGACATCTTGGGCGTCGATCATCGTAGCTTTTGGGCGCGGGCGCTTTTGGACTTTTTCGACTCTGACGCCGACGGCAAGATCGCATTCGAGGAGTTTGTAGCCACTCTGGGAGTGCTGGGGGCTGAGATGGAAACTCACGCGCGAAAACCGCGACTGATCGGGGCGCCGGTCGTGCCGATGGAGGTATTCTTCATTTTCGCCATACTGGATCACGACGGAGACGGAAAGATTGATCGAGCCGATTTTTCTCACATTCTGTGGGACTATGAGCAGCGTGCGGCGAAGGCGTTTGGGAGGCTGCGTACTATGACAAAAGTGAAGCATTCGAGCATCGATTCATCGTTGCAGACCGCCGCGACAGAAAAGTATGTCGCAGAGCAGCGAGCGCAGCGTCGTGAATTCCTACGACCCGTGAGACTTTTGGTCAGAACTGCCATTCTGTACTTGTCGCAGTGCCCGGAGATGTTGACGATCGAGGACGTGGCGAAAATCTACAAAGAATTTCCCCGCTTGTTTGAAATCGCGACGAGACTTCACAAGAGATTGAAGAAAATAGTTCGACAATGCTCGGTGCTCATCCGTAAACTTCATGGGGGCTTCAACAATATAGAAAACTTGAAGAAGAAAATGATCGAAGCCGCCGTTAGAAGTAAAGTCCAACGAGAGAAGGCGAAAAGTTCATGGGATTGGGCGGATAAACTGCAGCGCAGCGATGGAAAAGAGATACAGAGTAGAGGTATAGAGCGTTTAGAGGATGAAACTTTGGTAGAAATTGCTCAGATAGGAAGAATGCTTCGCGGTGAGAAGATGGTAAAATCGCAGACGGAGGACGAACAAGAATTTCTGAGTTCGTTTGCGTTCTTTGGCGATGGAAGTTTCCGAAGAATGGAGCCTAGACGACGTCGACAACGTATGCGCGGTCCGCGAGCGAGTGGAAGAGGAATGTCTGGTTTGGAGACGTCGAAGATGCGAGTGCGCCAACTCTCACGTCAGCCTCCACACGAGGCTGCGATTGTACTGGCGGAACTCGGAGTCACGGCACAGAAAGAAGTTATCCGTCAACTGGATCCAGAATTGGCTGCAGAAATTATCGTCGAGATGGGGCAACTCGAGCAAGATATTTTACTAGCGCATTTTAAGATGCTCCAGCCCATGGTGATTGACAAAAAAAAACAAAAGAGAATAGTTGACGCTCACCCAGTGTGACCATGTGACCACCATGTGACGCTTCAATCGCCAGTACACGACGCGCGGAGCCGTATGTTCGCGCGGAGCCGTATCGCTTTGGCGACGCAATTTCTTTTCATATGTTTCTCCCTCGTGTCGGGTGACCACGAGGCGGATTGGTTTCGTACCACAGAGGATGGGCGACGTGGTGGTCTTGACTATTCACGGCCCGTCTCCGACCAGGTCACGGCGACCACCTGCCTCGCACCTGACTCGTTCGTCCGAGTAAACGGAAATCGTTTCGAAATCAACGGTAAGGAGTTCATCTTTGCCGGTTGGAATCAGTGGGAAGTCATGGAGGCATCGAACAACGTGGGACCTCCCGCGCGCCATCTACCGCTCGACGGACGCGAACACATGGTCCGTGTCATGAACGCGGCGGTCGAAAGTGGCCTCAAGGTGGTCAGAATTTGGATGCATACGATAACGAAGGGGTATCAAGTTCAGACATCTCCAGGCGTGTGGAATGAAGAGTTATTGCGTGGATTAGATTGGTATCTCAGCGAAGCGCGAAAGCGCCAAATTCGTGTGACTTTGGTCCTTGCGGATTTTTGGTACGAGCTCGGAGTGCAACAGTACGTCGACTGGAGCAGTACGGCGAAATCAAAGCAAGATTTTTACACCGATAACGAATGCAAGAAAATGTTCAAGGACACGATCAAGACGATCGTCACGCGGAGAAATACAATCAATAATTTGCTGTACAGCGAGGACGCAACCATCATGAGCTACAACCTCATCAACGAAGCCCGATGTCAGGGTTGTCCAGCATCGACGCTTGGAAGTTGGATCAATGAGATGGGGCGTTATCTCAAGTCTTTAGCGCCGAACGCTCTCCTTTCTCTGGGATACGAAGGGTTCTATCATTCGTCCGACCCGAGTGAGTTGCTGAACACCAATCCCGGCGAGGGCGGCTCGGATTGGGCGTCGAGAGAAGGACAATCCTTCGCCCGACACGTTCGATTGAAAGTCGTCGATTACGTCTCCATTCACGTGTGGCCAGATAACTGGCGTCCAAAAACGGTCGAGTTTCAGCGCAAGTTCATTCAGTCGCGAATCGATTACGTCAATTCCCTCGGTAATTCTCTCGGCAAGCCTTTTGTGTTAGAGGAATTTGGCAAGCAAATCAATCGCAACAGTGGAGAAGGATTCTCCGAGCGCGACAAATACTTTGCATCTGCGTTCGCGTTGGCGGAGAAGGAAGCTCGTAACGGACGGGTGAGCGGGACGTTATTCTGGCACCTATACGATCTCGGTGTCGGTTTGCAGAGCAGTTACGGAATCCATGTGGACGAATCCACCTTCGGGCTCGTCATCCGACACGCGAAGCGCATGAACGCGATTTCGGGCACCCCCGACGTCTGTAGAAAGCAGTGAGTGTTCAATTACATTCTTTACAAAGTCAAATCAAGTCTAGTCAAATATACAACAAATCAACGACTCGTGACACAAAGCCACGCCGAGTTTTCCCTCAGAGGTTCAAAGTTTTCGTCCTCCGTATACACTCGTCCGTCGAATCCGAGCTCTCGCACCTCCACCGAGCGCGACGCGTTCTTCTCAGCCTCCCACTCCCACACCACGCGTGTACACGAGCTCAAACTCTCTCTCAAGGCGTCCTCATCGCTCTCAGCCTCGCGCAAACTGTACGACGTCACCACGAGCGGCGTCTTCTCCTCCACCACCACCCGTTCCACCGTCGGCATCCAATCGCTCGGATCGTACCCCCACACGCCCGCATTAAACGCGAACGCGACGTCTGCGCATCGCTCCCCTCTCTCCACGACATCGTGGTACAATCCAACGCGATACTCAACCTCCAACGCCGCCTTTGTCTCCGTCGCCGCCTCGTGCGCGTACGCCGCGCCCACATTCACGCCGTCATCCACCTTGACGTTCGGTCCCACGCACAGCACGCGCACGACGTCCACGCCCTCCCTCTTCGCCGCCTCTCGCACGTCCTCGAACACCGTCGCCGTCCCTCTCGGCGCCGTTCCCTCCCGTCTATCCGCCCCGAGCACGAGCACGTTCGCCGCGACGCCGCCGCTCCTCGCGCCACCCATCGCGCCGCCTCCGTCCGTCCCCGCCTCCCTCCCCGCGCGCGCCACCGCGCCCTCGAACGCGCCCAACCGCGCCATCGCCTCGCACATCGTGCGATCGCGAGAGACCGCCCCCGCGTCTCGCATCACCGCGCCTCGGTCTCCCATCCACGCGCGCGCCCATTCACCCATTCGCTCGAATCGTCGCGCGCGTCCCGGTCGTCTCATCGAGTCGAATCGATCGAATCGAGTCGAGTCGATCGAATCGATCGAGTCGAGTCGAGTCGATCGAGTCGATCGAGTCGAGTCGAGGAACGCGGTATATTCGATTAGATCGATCGCGAGTATCGATCGAATCGATCGAATCGATCGAATCGCATCGAGTCGAGACGAGTCGAGTCGAGTCGTACGCGCAAACAGTCAGGCTGTGCGCCCGGTCGCGGATTCGCGCGACGACGCGATTGATTGATTGATTGATTGGCGCGCGGAGGCTGACGGCAGACGACGACGTCGTCGCGTCGCGTCGTCGTCGTCCGTGGTCGAGTGAGGCGGGCGTGGACGCGGGAAAACGCGGGGTGATTTGAGTCGCGGCGTCTCGCGCGCTCGATCGCCGGTCGCGCGTCTCGCCGCACCCGCCGTCGGGTCGCTCGCGCGTAGAGGTTTTCGATTGATTGCTCGATTGTGATTGGGCGCGATGGCGGACGAATCCGGGGGGGTGCGACGAGACGGGTTGGGCGCGGGAAGGGCGGAGATTTATACGTATGAAGCGCCGTGGATGATTTATGCGTGTAATTGGAGCGTACGTGCGACGAAGCGACTCGCGAGTGGGGCGACAATCGGTCGGCGGAGAATGGCGGAGAAGGGGCGCGGCGGCGGGAGAGGGCGGGAGAGGGATCGAAGGCGGTGGAGACGCGCGCGAGGGGTGGTGGGTGAGTGGAGAGGGTGGTGATGGTGAGAGATGAGGCGTAGACGCGAGAGACTGACGTACAAACTCGCATCTTTGCGATTATTCGACGTAGGTTCGACAAGATAAGCGGTTTCGCCTCGCCTTGGGATCTTTCGTGGAGGAGTATTCCAACAAGGTGGAGATCATCACGCTCGACGAAGAGACGGGGGAGTTTCCTAAAGATGCGCAGTGTTCGTTTACGCATCCGTATCCGTGCACGAAAGTCATGTTCATACCGGACAAGGAGTGCACGAAGGAAGACTTGCTCGCCACCACCGGAGATTACCTGCGGATCTGGCAAGTGTCGGACGACAATGAAATTCAGCTCAAGTCGTTGCTGAATAATAATAAGAGCAGCGAGTTTTGTGCACCTTTGACGAGTTTTGATTGGAATGAAACGAAACTGCAGCGCGTCGGGACGTCCTCGATTGACACAACTTGTACTATTTGGGACGTCGAGCGCGAGTGTGTGGATACCCAGCTCATCGCGCACGACAAGGAGGTGTACGACATTGCGTGGGGAGGACCGGAAGTTTTTGCCAGTGTTAGCGCGGATGGTAGTGTACGGGTGTTTGATTTGAGGGATAAAGATCACAGTACCATCATTTATGAGAGTCAGACTCCGGACACTCCGCTGCTTCGACTGGGATGGAATAAACAGGATCCGCGTTACATGGCCACCATCTGCATGGACAGTCCAGTAATCGTTCTGGACATCCGATTTCCGACCTTGCCCGTCGCTGAACTTCAAGGTCACCGAGCGAGCATGAATACGTTGGCTTGGGCCCCGCACAGCTCGAGTCACATGTGCACGGCGGGAGACGATAGTCAAGCTTTGATTTGGGACTTGTCCTCAATGAACCAACCACCGGAGGGTGGACTCGATCCGATCTTAGCGTACTCAGCGGGGGGAGAGATCAATCAGCTTCAATGGAGCGCGACTCAACCGGATTGGATTTCGATCGCATACCGCAATAGTTTGCAAATCCTTCGAGTGTAGCGTGGCGGGACTCCCGCGACACTTTTTTGCGCACAACGACCTGTATAGTAGACGCTCTCTTACGTCATGCAACACGATGCTTTAGGAAGAAGAACAAATACGTTAAATTGAATCATCTGTTCTCAAATATCATCGTCCGTGAACGACCCAACTCAGTCTCACGAACGTCTCGCGATGTCACGATGTCACGAGTAGCAACCGACAAAATCACAGATTACACACGCGAGAGAGCGTCACGCGACGATCGAAGTTCGATGGAAGGTCGAGCGTGTGGTCACGTGTGTTGTTCCACGACGTCTAACCTTGCCAGCACGCTCCTCAACGCCGTCGCTCGCGCGGTCGTGCACCAATCAAGCCTCCTATCGACCGACTCGAGTAAGCTTCAGCAATCGGCAAAGTTCTCGAAAGAGCTCGAAGATGCGCTCGTCGCCGGCGCCGCGCAGGGAGACAAGAGGCTCACCGATCTTTTGGTCGCTATTAACGCTTGGATAGAATCGAAAAAAGGATTGATGAGCGGTGTCTTCGGTTCTTCAGAAGATGCCGTGAAGGATGTAGAACAGTTGCTTCTGGACCACGACGAGGCGTGGGCGGAGAGCGAGCGACACAAGCTGGCGATCAACCTCGTGAAGAAGTGGTACGACACGGATAATAAGGCTCACTGTACTGAGACGTTCAACGACGATGAAGAACTCTTTGAGCACAAACAACGCTGTCGATATCTCCCGGTGTCTTGTCCACACACAGGTTGCCCGGCGTCTTATAGTCTCCATGCTCGTGAAAAACACGAGATGAAATGCCCGTTCAAGGTTGTGGAGTGTCCTCTTGGATGTGGTGATAAGATTGCGCGTAAAGACATACCCTTACACACGTCTACGCGGTGTTCAATGCGCGAGGTGAAATGTCCGTATCATGGCTTGGGCTGTGAAGACGTGATGCGCCAAGGCATGGTGACTGAACACCTGTTCGAAAATGTCGACAATCACTTGCGCATGCTGTACGCCGAGGAAGCAAAACTTGAATATCGAGTCGATGAGATTGAACGATGGGCTCGCGCCATTCACGACGACGACGAGACAAGACGACGAGGCCTCTCAGCTATCGACACCGCTCTTCTTACTCTCGAGACGAAACATCTCGATCTCGACAAGGATCACAGCGCGAGTAAAGCGCATCAACACAAGCTCGAGGGTCGGGTCAGAGAGCTTGAATCGATCGTGAAGAGGCAGGCCTCCGACTTGACGGCGTTGCGCAGGCTCGTCGACGGTCTTCGCAAATAGTTTGCGCAAATCGTGTCGGCACGGTGTGGGAGGTCGTGTTGCCGTCAATCGACGTCCAATAGTTTTTGTTGATATTATTTCTGATTTGTACGTGTAAAACCGCTCGACAGTCGTCTTCTCGACGCGTTCGACGCAAAGTCGGCACCCGGGGAACTGAACCCTTTGACTCGAGGAGTTGAACCGATGCGAAAAAATCGCCACAGTGACGCGTGCGAGTGAGAGCGCACGGTGGGCACGTCACTGTGAAGACTTAGATAGAGCAACGACGAGCGTGTGCGCGCACCGCGCGATGTCGACCGTCGTCATCTCGACGGGTTTCACCCCGCAGCAGAACGTACGTTTTGAATCTCGAGAGGGCACCGACAATCGGACTGACGTTGCGACGGACGCGTGACACAGGCGGAGATCAAGTCGTTGGTGCGAACGCTTGACTTGACCTTTGAGGAACAATACGTCGGAGGTGCGCACTTCGACGTGTTGCTGGCGGCGACGACGAGGTCCGTCAAGTACGACCAGGCGAGACAGATGCGAAAACCAATCGTGACGTTCGAGTGGTTGGTCGCGAGCTCGGGGGCGCGAAGACTGGTGGCGATGGACAGGTATAAGACTCCGCCTTTTCTCGGCTGCATCGTGTCGATCACGGGCTACATGGACTGCGCCGTGAGAACGCAGTTACAGAACTTGGTGGAAGAGAACGGGGGGAAATACTCGCCCGACTTGGTACAGGACAAGTGCACGCACCTGATCGCGGCGAAACCCGAGGGAGATAAATATGAGGCGGCGCGAACTTGGCGTCACATTGAAATCGTTAATCAGAAGTGGTTGGAGGATTGCGTGCGACTTCAAGAGAAGGTGACGGAAAGTCGGTACGAAGTGGTTGAGAGAGTGGTTGCCCCTCCGCAAGTGGAAAAATGGGTGCCCCCGCCGTTGGTGGAGGACGACACTCCGTGGGATTCTCATTATTTATTCGGTTGTCGCATATTCATGGTTGGTTACGACATGGCTGAGCGAGAAACGGATCAAGCTAGAAAGAATGCCATGCAAAGAGAGGCTTTCGACGTTGTGCGACAAATCCGTCTGGGTGCCGGAATCACGACGAAAAACGTCGACAGAGCCACTCATATAGTTTTTAGTGAATCCACGAGACCAGAAGACTACCATCGGATGCGAATGATGAGGGATCGCTGCGTCGATGGAAGTTGGCTTGCGGCTTGCACGGAAGAGAAGGAGTGCGTGCCGATGGATGACTATCTCGTGAAGGAATCAAAATGGGAGAATATGATGAAGAACATATCCAGGTTACGACGAAACGATTCTGGAGCGCTGTCTACTAGATCGAACTCCAGCTGTCCTCGAGAAGAAGCCGAGGAGACGATGCGCACTGCTCGTTCGAGCCGCTTGAATCCAGAAACTTCTGCGATTGAGATGACGAGGCCGACAGAAATCGTGACGAGGGACACGAACCCGCTCACACGTGAGAATTTGCATCGGACTCACGTACCTGAAACACGACACCTTGCTTCGGAACTTCCTCCGACAGAGCGAGTCGATGCAGATAAACAAGCTGAGTCAAACGGCCCCGCGCCATCGAGTATGCCTTTTGTGGAGAGACGTATAGCTCTTTCTGCTCTTTTGCCAGACGAAGAAGCCTCAGCGGCACAGACGTACATCAGCCAAGGGGGAGGACAAGTTGTCGTTTCAAGAACAGGTCGAGAGTTTCAAAACGCCGATTACATGGTTTGTCCATCGCAGCCAAGTCGAGATGAGCGACGCATTTTGGGCCAGATGGGAATGACAAAAGCTAAGTTTGTCACGTGTTTTTGGCTGGAACAGTGCTTGATGAGCGGTGACATAGTGCCACCTGAGGAATCAGTCGCGTATCAACCGCTTGCAGAGGATCCTCCACTGATGAGTGACTGTCGAATCAGCACTTCAACGTACTCTGAGTTTGAGAAGCGTGCGATTCGCATGATGTGTGTCCTGGTGGATGCAAAATACTCTGACCGTCTTGCGCGTTCGAAGTGCACACACCTCCTTACACCAGTGGCTGCTGGTGACAAGTACGACGCGGCGAAGAAGTGGAGTTTGCCCGTTGTCACCAAGGTGTGGTTGGAGGCGTGTCTCAAGACAGGCAAGCGTCAGGATGAATCTAATTTTGCACCGGAACAAGAAACGAGAACAGCAGCTCCTGCTGGCGCGCAGGCCCAAGCCCGAACTTCAGTCGAAGTTGCACCCGTCCAAAGGAAATCATTCGCTTCCCAGGTGGTTGGAAGGGATTTATCCGGTCTACTTCAACCGTCTGCGTCTCCGATACCGAATGCTTCAAAGCCCTCTACCCCAAAAAGCGTCGCGGCGACTACACCGAGCACCGACAGCAAGATGCCCAACTCTGCGCGGACGCGAAAAAAGACGCCTCTTTCGCGTGCCTCTTCAGGCTATACACCCGGTAACAAACGTCAAAAAACCTCTAGTGCGCGCAAAGGCACACAGGACCAAAACGAAGCTTTGTTGAGCGAAGTCATGGAGAAAATGGATGGAGTTGAGAATAGGCCCGACGAGTTACCGATACCGGTTCCATCAAAGACACCAACGAGGCAGTCTCCAAGAGTACCGAGAAGTCGCGCTGTGGGAGGATCCAGCCTTCAAATATCTCAGATGGATAAGCATGAGACACAAGTTGGCTACGCAGACTTCAAGCATAGCTCTCCGAGGAGGTGTTCTCGACCTGACGGCACCGACAAACTCAATACACTCTTCACTACAACCACCACCATGGGTGGCAATGTGCCTTCACAGGGTAACATTCAAACCGAAGAATGGATTTAGATTGTATCCCACGCTGTGGGATCGGTTCAGATTTAATAGTTAGCACTACGTAGTTCTTCTTGACGCGTTTGAGAGTGGTTCACACCGCCACTTCGCGCCTCGCTCGAGCATGTTGTCGACCACTTTGCGCGCGCTCGGTGAAAACCTGACACTGGCGCCGTCATGTTTTCGCCGTTCGGTGACGTCGCGTCGTCATCAGCTCGTTCGCCCCTCTGCGTCCTCCTATCGCACGCCGAGTGAAGAGACGGGTGTGCAGACCGAGGTGAAAAAGTCTCGTTTCGTGGCAATTGCCGCCGCCTGCTCCTCCGCAGACGATGCGCTAGCTTTCATAAAAGAGCGCGGGGATTCCACCGCGAGTCACAACTGTTGGGCTTTCAGGATAGGCGAGAGCGTGTATCGCTTCTCGGACGACGGAGAGCCCGGCGGGACCGCAGGGCAGCCCATCATGAGCGCGGTGGACAACTCCGGGCTCGACCACGTCGTCGTTTTAGTGACGAGATATTACGGTGGAACCCAGTTGGGGACCGGGGGGTTGATTCGTGCTTACGGCGGAGCGGCGCAGTTGGCTCTCGATAAGGCTGCGGAGAGCGCCGTGGAAGTGTTCGCGAAAGTAGACGCCATCGTCAACTGCGAGGCGGCTGATTTAGGGAAGATTTTTTCCGCCATGGATGAATTCCAGGCTGTAAAACTTGATGAAGAGTACTCTGACGACGGTTCCGTGCACATTCAAATGGAGATTGAAGAGCAAACGGTGGAGACGCTGAAACAGCGCATCCTGAACTCGACGAGTGGGCGCGCCGAAGTTAAATGGTGGCCATCAAGCGATTAAATAATTAGAGCGTTGCGATAACTAGGTTCTATACAACATCCAATCACGTCTACTTCTAAGGTTAACGCCATCACTGCCACTCGAGTTCCCAAGGCTTCCAATCTTTCTTGCTCGGAACGATGCTCTTCTTCGCGGCGTCCCGCCGCATCGCCTTTCGCATATCAAACGCATCTTCCTCGCCGCTGTAATAATTTAAAACGCGTCTGTACACCGTGTACCCGAACTTTTCATACATTCCTATCGCCAGAGCGTTCGATTCCCTGACGAAGAGATCCACAAAGTATCCGTCGTGCGCTCGCTCTGTCACTTCCTCCAGCTCACCCATCAATCTCTTCGCCAAGCCCTGCCTGCGGTACCCCGGGGCCACTGTCACCGCGCTCACGTGACCGTGCCACAGCTCACCCTCGCCCTCACACTTACCCATGACGTATCCCATGATTTGACCGTCCGCCGTCGTCGCGGCGCTGAAATATTCGGGCCAGGTTCCGAGGTACTGCAGGTAGAACGCGAGTCCGTACGTCTCCGTCAGCGCGTCCACGTTGACGTCGTTGTACGCGAAGAGGTCCGAACACTTGAACGGGCGCACCGTCGTCATATCTCACGGATCGCCGCGCGCCGCGACTCTGCGGTCGTTCCTAGGAAGGAGAGTCCCCGAGTGTGGACATCGAGGCGAGCTCTCGGGTCCCGAAGCGTCCTCAGTGTCCCGCGAGTGCACGCTCGCCGCGCTCGAAACCGTTAACATGAGCGACGTCGAGCTCGGGGAGGACAGCGTCGCGCTCCGAAGCACGCTGGAGTTTCTTCGTCGACACGAGCTGCTGGAGAGCGAACGGATTTTGGTGAAGGAGTTGAGCACGAGAATCGGTGATGTCGACCTCGAGAGCGTCGCCGGGGGAGCGAAGACGTCGTCCAACGAGCGAAACGGGGGCGTGGAATCGTGTTCAGTCGCGTCGTACGACGAAGACGAGGAAGGCGACGAGGAGGAGGAGGAGGAGGAGGACAGTGAGAGTTGGAAACCGTCGCTTTTGAGGCGACTGCAGAGCGTCTCCATCACCGGGAAAGCGATGTCGGTGGCGCTGTCGGATGATAACGATAGCGTGGGGGGGGCGAGCGTTCGATCGGTGTCCACGATATTGCCATACGAGATTCCCGAAGACGCGGAATCGCACGAAGAAGTCTTGGCGGATTGGAGGGAAAAGGCTGAGGAGGCGTGCGAATATGACGGCGCGCATGACGAGGGATTCGATAGGTTCTCTGTGCCGCGTCATGAAGTAGATAATTATCTTGTGGACTCTTTCGCGTTGACTGATGAACCGGACGGAGTCTGTAACGATGGAAACGTACAGTTTTCACCGGACATTAAGGCGAACGAGGCGCGAACGGTGGTTGCCGAAAAAGCAACGAGAGTGCTCGATCGAGGCGAGAGCTTCTCATTCGGTGATTTTCCCGCTGGTGACCGAGAAAATGGACTCGAAACACCAATGCCTCCTGGTTGGGTTGATTCGAGTCGCGATGCCGCCAGGAATGCCACCCAGGCATTTCATTTAAAGGTTTATCACAAAGCGGACAAGACTGGTTTCGAGCAGTCGAAGGACTTTATGATTGGACAAGGTGACGTCATCGTGAATAGATATAGAGTAGTTGAAGGCATTGGCCGTGCCGCGTTCAGTAAGACTGTTCGAGCACAGGATCTCCAGACGAACACGCCCGTGTGTCTGAAGATATTGAACAATAATAAAGATTGTGTCGACCAAGGTTTGGACGAGATCAAACTCTTGCGCTTGTTGAACGACCAGGACCCCGATGATACTCAAGGTATCGTGCGAATGATTGACTTTTTCTACTACAAAGAACACTTGTTCATCGTTCTGGAGCTATTGCGAGCGAATTTATTTGAGTTTCAAAAGTATGAGATGGAGACGGCGCAGACACCGTATTTTTCGCTTGCACGAGTACAGTGCATCGCAAAGCAAGTCCTCAATTCTTTGGCTTTCATACACGGTAAAAATTTGATTCATTGCGACCTGAAACCAGAGAATGTGTTGATACAATCTTATGCTGATTGCAAGGTCAAGATGATTGATTTCGGAAGTTCGTGTTTCACTTCGGACGTCTTGAGTAGCTACTGTCAGAGTCGAGCCTACCGTGCGCCCGAGGTCATCATCGGTGCCAAGTACTCACAGAAAGTCGATGTTTGGTCGCTCGGCTGTATACTCGCGGAATTAGTGAGTCGACAAATATTGTTTCGGAGCAATTCGGTACCTGCGCTGCTCGCACGTATGGTGAGTATCCGAGGGCCTTTTGACAAGAAGTTCCTCGCTCGAGGAACGCAGAGCCGCGAATACTTTACGAAAGAAGGTTTTGTGTACGAATCTGAGGAGATGAGTGGTAGCATCACTATTTTGCGATCGAAGCGAACGTGCTTGCGCGCGAGAATCGAATGCGACGACGCAGAGTTCATCGATTTCATCGAGATGTTACTTTCTGTGGATCCAGATGCACGACCCAGCGCTGCGGAGGCTCTCGAACATCGATGGCTCTCAAAACAATTGACAATGTGATGAATATGAGTTACACAACTAAATCAGTATCGACGGTCGTACTTGTCGTACTTGTCGTATCTATCGTACTTGTCGTACTTGTCCTCGCGTCTGTACGGCTTATAACCGGGCGAGCGAGAGCGGTCGCGGCTGTTGCGTCGTCTATCGTCGTCTCGTCCTCTGTAACCGCCGCCTCGGTCATCGCGACGATCTCGGTCGTAGTAGCGATCACGATCGCGGTGATCGCGATGATCTCGCCCCCGATAGTCTCGCCGATCGCCGCCGCCACCACCACCACCGGGCGCTCGTCGCCCCACGTGCGACGCGAGAGAATGCTTCACGGATTGCGGTCGTCCGTTGGTGTCCTGTCTTCGACTTCCACCCTGTCCACCGCACCCGCGTCCACGATCGGAAAACCCGAGCTCTTTAATTCTCGCCACGATTTCCCGGCGCGCCACCTCTGGAATCCTTGGAAATATCGTTTCAAAGTAATTTTGCTCCAAGAGTAAATCCCTGACAAACTCTCCCATGGTCACCTCCTTCCCGTCGGGCGACGGCGCAAACTTTTCACCGTCGTCGAAAAACTCTTCGCACCACTTCAACAACTCCCGTCCATTCTTCACGTATCGCACGTATAAGAATCCCACGACGCGTATGAAGGGTGAATCCACGTGTCTCAACAAGTGCCAAATCCGCTCGTCGCTCAGCTCCATCTCGCACAGACGAAACAAAATGCAAAACCCAGTCGACGCCCCGCGCGCGTTCCCGCACATCCAAGGCTCCGCGTGATCGACCAAATCGTAAATCTCATCCACGAGCGCCATAAAATCGTACGACGCCGTCCCGTTCGCGTCCAATCGACACAATTTTCGATAATACTCACTGTGCGCAATGTTTTGTCGAAGCACCGTCTCCACGCCGTGCGTCTTCCCGGACGTCGCCACCGCGCCCGCGAACGGGGTCCAGATCGGTCGCCCGTGATTATCCACGTCGCTCGGCATCACCCTCTCTGGTCTTCGCTCGCCGCCTCGACGACTGACGCGCGAACGAATGGAAGATTCACGCGCGCACCAATTTTCCGGCGGCGTGCGGCCGGGCCGATGGATGCCGATGGATGACTGACGATCGTCGAGGCGTCGGGAGAGGTCGACGCTCGACCGACGCGAGCGCGCGCGAGCGAAGCGGAAGAGTCGCGAGCGCGTGAAGGAGACGAGAAGGAGACGGACGGAGGCCATGGCGGAAGAGACGACGCCGGCGAGAAACACGGCGCGAAGGGATCTCTTGGTCGACTTGCAGCATCGGGCGCAAAAGAAATGGGCGGACGAGAAGACGTTCGAGGTGGACGCGCCGGAGATGAGAGACGGCGTCGAGGTGGAAAAGTTTTTCGGAAACTTTCCGTATCCGTATATGAACGGTCTGTTGCATCTCGGACACGCGTTTTCGTTGTCCAAGTTGGAGTTTGCGAGCGCGTATCACAGGTTGAAGGGCGATAAGACGTTGTTTCCGTTTGCGTTTCACTGCACGGGGATGCCGATCAAGGCGTGCGCGGATAAGATTTCCAACGAGATTAAAAAGTATGGGAATCCGCCAAAGTTCCCGGACGCGGCCGAGTTGGAGGTGGAGGCCAAGGCTAAGGCGGAGGCGGAGGTGGCGAACGCCGGACCCGTCGACCCGACCAAGTTTGTGGCAAAGAAGTCCAAGGCGTCGGCGAAGAAGGGAACGCAGGCGACGCAGTGGGGGATCATGCAAGCGAGCGGTATTCCGGACGAAGAGATCCCGAACTTTGCGGATTCTATGCACTGGTTGAATTATTTCCCACCGTTGGCAAAGAGAGACGTCACGGCGATGGGTTGCCAAGTCGATTGGCGTCGTTCTTTCATCACCACCGATGCGAATCCGTTCTACGATGCGTTCGTTCGATGGCAGTTTAATACGTTGAAGAAAATCGGCAAGGTTGTCAAGGCGAAGCGTTACGCCGTGTACTCTCCAATCGATGGTCAGCCGTGCGCGGATCACGACCGGGCCTCGGGTGAAGGCGTCGGCCCTCAAGAGTATTTGCTTATCAAGATGGCTGTGTACGAGGAGTGCCTCACCGGTGATCTCAAGAAGTTGAAAGGTAAGAAGGTCTTCTTGGCGGCCGCGACGCTTCGTCCCGAAACCATGTATGGCCAAACGAACTGCTGGATTTTGCCGGATGGCGACTATGGCGCGTACGAGCTCGCCAATGGCGAAGTTCTCGTCATGTGCGAACGAGCCGCCTTGAACTTGTCTTACCAAGAAAAGTTCAAGGAAGAAGGAAAGCCAAAGTGCTTGCTCACCTTCAAGGGTCAATCTTTGATCGGCGTCGCGCTCAAGTCTCCGAGAGCCGCCCTCGATAAGATTTATTGCTTGCCCATGTTGACGATTCTCATGAACAAGGGTACCGGTGTCGTCACGTCTGTGCCGTCCGATTCGCCCGACGATTTCATGGCTCTCAGCGATTTGAAGGCGAAGCCTGCGTTACGCGAGAAATTCGGTGTCAAGGATGAGTGGGTCATGCCGTTTGAGGTTGTCCCTTGCATTCACATTGAAGAGTTCGGTGATGCTTGCGCGCCGAAGGTTTGCGAAGAGCTCAAGATTAAGTCTCAAAACGATCGTGCCAAGCTCGATGAGGCCAAGCACCGCACGTACTTGAAGGGTTTCACGGACGGCGTCATGCTTCTCGGTAACCACAAGGGCAAGCCCGTGAAGGAGGCCAAGCCTTTGATCAGACAAGAGATGATTGACGACAGCACTGGCGTTGTGTACAGTGAACCCGAACGAACCGTGATGTCTCGCTCTGGCGGTGAATGCGTGGTCGCGCTCACCGATCAGTGGTATCTCGAGTACGGTGAAGAATCATGGAAGGCGAGAGCCGAAAAGTGCCTCGAAAACATGAACTGCTACCATGAGGAATCACGAAATGCGTTCCAGCACACTCTTGGTTGGTTGCGCCAGTGGGCATGCAGTCGTTCTTTCGGATTGGGCACCCGCATGCCATGGGATGATCAATACTTGATCGAATCTTTGTCCGATTCCACCATCTACATGGCTTACTACACGATCGCTCACTTGTTGCAAGGCGGTGATATGTTCGGTAACGCTCGCCCTTCTGTGGAGCCAAGCAAGATGACTGATGAGGTTTGGGATGCTATTTTCTTGGGTACTGAAAAGCCCGCCGAAGACGTCTTCCCGCGCGATCTGTTGGATCGTATGATTACTGAATTCAACTTCTGGTATCCGTTTGATCTTCGCGTCTCCGGTAAAGACTTGATTCAAAACCACTTGAGTTTCTCGCTCTACAACCACACTGCAATTTGGGAGGATGAAAAGATGTGGCCGCGCGCGTTCCGCACGAACGGTCACTTACTTCTCAATAACGAGAAAATGAGTAAATCAACGGGTAATTTCAAGACGTTGAAGCAAGCGATCGAAGAGTTCAGCGCCGATGCGATGCGTTTCACTTTGGCTGACGCCGGTGACACGGTCGAAGATGCGAACTACGTCGACGACACCGCGAATGCGGCCATCTTGCGCTTGACGAAAGAGATTGCATGGTACGAAGAGCAGCTCTTGGAGATCGAAGCGGGCAAGTTGCGCACCACTGCGCCGAATAAATTCATCGATCGAGTTTTCAACAACGCGATGAACACGGCCATTGCGGAAACGCAAAAGCACTATGAAAACATGATGTTCCGTGAGGCTCTTAAGAGTGGTTTCTATGATCTCCAGTCTGCCAGAGACTCTTACCGTCTCATGAGCGGCGACGAAGGTGGAATGCACGCAGATTTGGTGAAGAGATTCATCGAAGTGCAGACGCTCTTGCTCGCTCCGATCTGCCCGCACACTTGCGAGTACATCCACGGAAGCCTTCTCAAGAAGGAGGGTACCGTCACTAAAGCTGGCTTCCCGGTTGGAGATGCGGAAGATGCTTCGCTCACCGCCGCGAACAAGTATTTGAATGATCTTATCACGAACATGCGTAAGGGTATCGCCAAGTGCACGGCCCCTCCGAAGAAAGGACCAAAGGGTCCGCCGAAGAAGGCTGTGGAGGGTACCATTGTGGTCGCGTCTGAATTCGTGGGTTGGCGCGCGACTTGTCTCGGAATATTGTCTGAATGCTATGACGCCGAAAAGAAGGAACTCCCGCCTATGCCGGTCATTTTGACAAAGGTAAAGAGTAGCGAACTTGCCAAGGATGCCAACTTCAAGAATGTGATGAAGATGATGATGCCGTTCGTCAAATTCAAGATGGACGAAGCCGCTGTTGCCGGTCCTTCTGCACTTAACACGAAGATTATCTTCGACGAGATGGGTGTGTTGAAAGAGAACATCGACTTCATCAAGAGAACACTTGATCTTCCCAACATAAAGCTCTGTTTCACGACTGATAAGGAGGCTGGTGCGAAGGCGGAAGAAGCCACGCCCGGTGCGCCAGCCACCAGTTTCGTTGTCGAGGAGGGAGAAGAGGCGAAAGATGGTGACCTCGTCGGGAAAGTGGCGTCGATGCTTTTGTCATAGGATACCGTAGGAAATATATTCAATTACACAAAATACAATTTGCTAAAGGCGTCTCGATATGTTAAGATCAGAGCGTCGGTGATCTGATCTTCTCCAATCTCTTCGCGGTGCGACCGTATGAATCGGATCTTCATCCGCATCATACATATTCAATACTTTTCTCCTCACTTCTGCGAGCTCAGCTTGCTCAGCTTCCAGAGCCTCCTTCACATTAGCCACAAATTCTGCGTCCTCGGGAACGTTGAGTTGCCTCGCCGCTTGCTTTCCTTGACTCTTGACGAGCATCTTAAAAGCTATGGTGCCACCGGAACTACTTTTAGGGCGACGAACGGCCGCATTGAAGCGTGATCTGGGTCCAACATTACCAAGGACCGAGGCCGAGGAAGTACCGAGAAATTTATTCATCTCGCGATCAAAATCTCTCTCTTCTTGAGGAGTTGCTCTCTTGAGCTTCATCCTGACTTTCACCTCTTCCTCTTTCTCGGAAGATTCAGACTCCGTGTCAGATGAGTCCTCCTCGTCGTTTTCATCTATCAAATCTGTCTTACTCTGCGATTTATCCGAGTCGGCCTCCGAGTCAGCCTCTGAGTCATCTTCCAACATCTCTTCATCATCACTATCTTCATCTTCCATTTCGATGTCTTCACCGCTTTCTTCTTGACCATCTCCCTCCTCTTCCTCTTCCATGACTGGATCCATGCGTTCTGGTGCATTCGGGTTCTCAGAATATCGCTTGCACTCCGCGTTCGCCTCCTCGTACGTCTCACAGATTCTCATTCTCGGGTTGAGCGAAAGCATCACTTCCACAACATCGTTGGAGATGTCAACAGGAACGTCCTTTGTCAACGCATAACGCTGGAAAAAGGTGAGGAATTTGTCGATATCTTTTCTACGCGTAAAGCTCGTTGCTCGTCTGTTCTTAAATGCGGTTTCCAAAAGAGTGCAGACCATGCGCAAGCGAATCGTATCAGTCGGAGGATCTGTTGCCTGGCGCCCATCGTAACCAATCGAGATGATGAGGTAAAGCGATTCGAGTAACTCCTCAAAGTGCGCGATGCGTTCCTTGTAAAGGAATCCAAGTAAACGCATGTTTGCAACACGACGTTGGTGCATCCAGGTCTTGTTGACTTCTAGACCAAATCTGACATCTTCAAGCACGGCGTCGAGCGCTCTGACAGCAAGAGTCGGATAATACTGAGACAGCCTCGCTATCAGTGTCGCGACTAGCGGTACAGAGCTATACTTTTGTTTGCACACCTTGAGCAATTTTTTCAACAAATACGCTTCCATTTCTTCCCAGGGAAGCTTGAGAAGTTGCGTGATGACTTTTTCGAAAGATGATTTGCGCAGCTGTGAATATATCAAATGACGCACGTATTCGTGCATAGGCGGCCGGATCTTTTTCACGATGACCCTTTGCACTGGCCTGCATTTGAAGTAAGCGCTATCGACTAACGCGCACTTGCGGGTGTCGAGTTTACTCACAGCCTTGAGTCTCAAAAAGATGTCAAGAATACTCCCCATGCGCTTCGCCGTCGAAGCCGTCTTTGTGAGATAATAGCCCGACACGTCAAATAGACAGCAGAGCACATCAACGTTGTCCCCATGGAAATCATCTAAAAGGACTTTGATTATTTCGAAGACGGTGTTGTCAGGGATGACTTTGAACTTGATGAGTTCACCTATGAATTTGATGTTCTTCATTCGTTCATCAAGACTCACGCGCTTGCCCTTCTTCACGAGAGTGTAGAAGTCATCCTCCAAAGGCTGCGCCACCGCGGGTGCAATATCATCGAACACAGTCGCCAACGTTGATATGATTCGACCGTAGAAAGGAATGCGATCAATTTCCGACCGCCGCACATTCAAGAACTCGCGTGCCAAGTGTCTTCGACCGCCTCGCGCACCAATGTAACAAAAGTCTGTACAAATCGCGTCAGCTTTGTCTTTCGACATGCAATCGTTGAGACGAACGAGTAAACCCGCTAGTTTTGCGCTTCGACCTTCTTTGTCTTCCTCCTGTAAGCGTTTCAGTCGTTCGGCTTCTGTTTCGTTCTCGATTTTTTCGTTTGCGAGAAGAACAGCCGGAATCGACGCCTGTAAATCTGGGAGAGTCTCGTAAAAATGTTGCTGCTCCTCATCCTCCCACAAGTCACTGCGTTCGTTCGATGTTTTTACCCCTCCGCGGTGTAATTCCATCGTGCCCGTGCGAGAGACTTTTTCTTCCTCTTCCTTCTTCATCTCCGGGAGCTCGCGGCCGAGCGCCTCTGCCAATGTCGTCGCCCCCTTCAGCAGGCCATCAAAAACCTTTGTGAGAACCGCAAATTCTACGGATGCAGCCTCACTGATCGCTCCCGTACGCTCTAACAGGCGCGCCATTTCACATTCTTGCGCTGTAACCGCACAGAAAGCCTCGCTCAGAACCATGAAGAGTCTATCACAGTACTGATTCAACGTGTCTCTGAAAGCGTTTTGCACGTCTTGGGGGACGACAAACTCATCCGCTGATGGTTCGACGTCAGGCGTCGCGCCGAGGATTTCGACTGCAAATGTTTTCGCGAAACTGGAGAGAGTGCTCAGAGAGTGCTGGTAGAGATCAGGCGCCGTCTTATACTCGAGACGTGCGATTTCTTTCACGGCGTTCAGAATCGGATCAACCTTGGGGCAGACTCCGACGAGATACAGTTCCATGAATAGGCGTAGTTTCGTTCGTCGCTGCAAAGGGGATGGGAGCGTTTCCACCTCACCCTCTGCCATTTTAAGCAATTTCTCCGACTTTGGCGGCAACACGAAAGCGCTGAGCGTTTCGATGAGCGGCGCGGCAAAGTCACCGTACGTCTGATGCATGCACGAAATAATTTCCACTGCCGCGTTTATGTCTGAACTCTTCATTTTCCCTTCAATGCACGCCGTCGCCGCCTCCGTCACGTATTTACTCACGTTCACTTTACCCAAATCTTGCAACATCGATGCTTTATTCTCCGCAGTAATCGTTCGAAGCTTTTTAATCATCGTCGTATTCTTCTTGATGCTCGAATCCCGCGTCTTCAGCTGTTGCTCATCGGGACGCGATGAAGACGCATTTCCGCGCCTCACAGCCGCGCGCATCTCTCTCACGAGCTCGAATTCACGTCTTCTCGCCTCCGCTTCCGCGAGCGCTCGCGCTTCATCCTCCTTCGCCCTCGCCGTCTCCTCCTCCGCCAACTTTTTCGCCGCGGCTTCCTCGCGCAGTCTCGACCGCTCCAACTCGGCCGCTTTCTCCTCCTCCGTCAGCACCAGCGCCTCGGCGCGCGGCGCGCCATCGCCTCCACCACCTCTCCCCCCGCGTTTCCCTCGCCCGCGTCCACCCCCTCGTCCACCACCGCCTCGCCCACTCCCTCGCTCGAGCCCACCCGTCGACGCGGACGTCGCCCCGCTCCCGCGCCGACCCGTCTTCCCGTCTCCACCGCCCCGACCCGACCCGGACCTCCCCGCGGACGAGGACGAGGACGCTTTCCCTCTCCCCTTCCCGCCCGCGTTCGTCGTCCTCGTCGTCGGCGGCATCGCTCCCACCGCGCCCACCGCGCGCCGCGTTCTCGACACACATCCATCCGTCTTTCATTCATCAATCAATCAATCAATCAATCACTCACTCACGATCCCATCGCCGCGCGGGACTCGGAAGAGGGACACAGAGATGGATAGATGGGTTTCACGATGCCTCGTGTACGAGACGACGCGTCCGATGCTCTCACACGATCGAGGGACACACCCACCGGTCCTGACCCTCGAAAAAACCCCATCGTACCGAATGTCCGACATTTTACCCATGCTTTCCCGCCGTTTCCCGCCGTTTCGCCCCCCCCTGTCCCCCGTCGCGCGCCCCGACGCCCGTGGGCGCGGCGGCGCGCTCGCCACTATCCGCACGCAGCACGCGCTTGAAAAGATGTTCACGATGTCCACCTCCATGACGACGCTCAAGGCGCGAGTCGCGGCTAAGGCTGTGGCGGTGCGTGTGCTCGACCGACCGCGCGAATCGCGCGACGCGCGCGCGCGCGAACGAGGCGCGCGCGACGCGGAGGGTATCTTGACGCGCCACCAGTATCTTGCGCGCCGTGGGATCGCGCCCGCGTTATCCACGATTGTGATCGTGGGGAGGGGTGGATGTGCGGTGTGTGGGACGAGTGGTGGTGAAAACGGGGAGTGGAGAGGGAAAGGAGACGAGATGACTGACGAGTGCGCGCGCGCGCGCGTTTCGTGTACGTAGGGTCGCCGCACGGCCGCGAAGAAGTCCTTCGTGGTTCGCGCCGAGCGCGCCGAAGGCGAAACGGCGCCGGTGTTCAGCCGCGTGGCGCTCTCCGCCGCGCTCGCGTTGACGCTCTCGGCCACGTCCGTTGAGCCGTCTTTCGCGCGCACCACCTCCCCGGCGGCGAAGCGCTCCGGCAAGAGCTCCGCGGCGGCTGTGTCCCCGAAGACCGCCAAGGCTCCGAAGGCGGTGGCCAAGGCGTCCAAGACCGCCCCGGCTGTTGCGGCGAAGAAGCGCAGCACCTACTCGGCCGCCAAGAAGCGCACTACCACCCCGGCTGCGTCCAAGAAGAAGACTTACTCCACGGCCAAGAAGACCACCTACGCCAAGAAGACCACCTACAAGAAGAAGTCCACCTACAAGGCGAAGAAGTCCACCCCGGTCGCCGCCAAGAAGTCCAAGACGACTTCCCCGGCCAAGTCCAAAAGACGCTACTAAGTGGATTCCACACTCGGCCTGAGCCTTGGCTTTCTGTACACGCGGCGGGGGGATCGAGTTTCATAGGACCCGTTCCCCTCGTCGTCGAGGTCAATCGCTCCCGCCGTGGTTCTCGGCGATTCCCTCTCAACCGTCCCGGTGCCTCGCCTCGGCGTGCGGCGACGATGTAATCATCGAGAACTCTGCACATTATTCTATCACTATCTCTTCCTCTCCTCTTCGCCCCAATCGCGTCATCGCTCGAGAGCGAATGCGCGCGCATACGAACCCGCGCGCGCGCGCATTCGCCCCCGCGGTGCACCACCCCGAGATCGAATGTCGAATCCGATCTCGAATCGACCGGACCGCTGACTCGGAGAGATACCGAGCGATTCGATTGGTGGCGAGGGGGAACGACGCGCGGCGAGACGTCAGGACGCGACGACGACCGAGACGACGAATACGATGATGATGACGACTTCCGTGACCAACGCGGCGCGCGCGCGCGCGATGCCGACCAAGCGAGTCGAGGTGCGAACGCGCGCGCGGTGATCGATCGGGACCGCGATCGGGAATGCGATTCTCGACCGGGTGTTGAAGATACGAACAGCGACGACGAGGGACGAGGGGACGACGGACGATGCGCGACGCGAGAGAGATGGAAGAGAGACTGACGAGAGTGGTTTATGGTGCGCAGGGACGCCGCGCGTCCGTCGCCGTGCGCGCGAGCGCCCGTGAAGACAAAACGCTCGGACAGGTGGCGCTCTCGGCGGCGATGGCGCTCACGCTCACCGTGGGAACGCCGAGCGAACCGGCGTTCGCGCGCGCCACGTCCCCGGCGGCGCAAAGAGCGGGCGTTGACTCCGCCGCGGCGATCACTCCGGACTCTGTGAAGAAGGAATCGGCTTTCACCCGAGTTCAAGTGAGCAGACAAGCGCAGGCGGACTTGTACCAGTCCGACGATTCGCTCTCCAGCGCGCTCGCGTCGAGATACGGAGCCGTCAAGCCGACGCGTCCGGAATCCAGCCCGTTCAAGGGAACGGAGGTCCAGAAGAGCAAGGAACAAGCCGCTCCGGCCCCGAAGGCTTTCGGGGCCAAGCCGGCTGCGGCGCCCAAGCCGGCTGCGGCCCCGAGGAAGGCTGCTCCCAAGGCTGCCCCCAAGCCGGCGGCTCCCAAGCCGGCGGCGGCGGCTTCTTCTGACAAGGTCAGCCGCTTTGATCCGTCGATCGTCATCGGTGCGGCCGCTGTCGTTGGTCTTGCGGCCTACTCCGCCACGAACAAGAAGTCTGATGGTGCGGCCAAGCCGGCGGCCAAGAAGGCGGCCAAGCCGGCGGCGAAGACGGCCGCGGCAACCGAGGCGCAAGAATCGAACGATAACGCGAAGCCGAGCGGAAAGGCGGATGACAACGCCGCTGAGGCACAAGAATGGATTGACGAATGGAAGAACAGCCAACCGTAAATTCAAGATTAAGTTGTAACGCAAGCGAGAGCAATCTCAATTAAACCTCACACAATCATCTTCTACTTGTTTATTCGGGACGAAGAACATCTAAACCACCGAGATAAGGACGCAATGGTTCCGGAACGATCACGCTACCGTCCTCCTGTTGGAAGTTCTCGAGAATCGTCACGATCATTCGAGGAATGGCGCACGCGGTTGCGTTCAACGTGTGGCAGTGCACCAACGGCTGTTTCTTACCATCCACCGCATTCGGTCTGTACTTGATGTTGAGCCGGCGCGCTTGATAATCTGTACAGTTCGAAGCGCTGGAGATTTCGCCGTATCGTTCAAGGGCAGGCATCCAAGCTTCGATATCGAATTTGCGGTACGCCGGAGCGCCCAAATCCTCCGTCGGCATATCTAAAACCTTGAAGTGGAACCCAAGATCCTCGAACATTTCCTTTTCAATATTGATCAGTTCGTCATGAAGCGCGTCAGATTGTTCTGGCGTCGCCACGACAAACATTTCCACTTTGCTAAACTGATGCAATCGATACATGCCGCGAGTCTGCGCACCAGCGGCGCCCGCTTCCGTGCGGAAGCAATGACTAAAAGCTGCCATTTTGATGGGTAATTGCGATTCTTCTACGACTTCATCCATGTAAACACCACCCAACAAAAGTTCGGCTGTACCCGCCATGCATAGTTCAGAGTTTTCGATGCTATAGACCTGCGTGTTCTCTGCGCGCGGTTGGAATCCACACTTTTCCACGACACTGCTACGAACCATATCAGGCACCATCATCGGCTTAAAACCCTTGCTCACCACCTTTGCAAACGCCCAGTTAATTAAAGCGAGCTCAAGCATAGCTCCAACTCCAGTGAGATACACGAAACGGCTGCCACTAACCTTGCTACCAGTCTCAAAATCAAACATACCGAGCTTCTCGCCGACGTCGACGTGGTTCTGCACTGGGAATGTGAAAGCGCGTTTTTCACCCACCGCAGCGATGGTCACCGTGTTTTCTTCGCTCCCGATCGGCACATCTGGATGCGTCAGATTCGGCAACCTCTGGGCCATCGTCTGCAATTCACTTTCGAGAGCCACGACATCGACTTCAATCACAGCGAGCTCATCCTTGAGCGCCTTTCCTTCGGCGATGAGCTTATCACGAACCTCCTTCTCCATCTTTCCCTTCATACTCTTGGCGTTCGCGTTTCTCTTTTCCCGAATCTCATCGCACTTGAAGTTCAAAGCGTTCAACGCTTCGTACTTTTCGATGATTTCTTGCACGTTGACGTCGACATTTCTCACCTTGGCGTTGCTCTGCACCGCCGCCGCGTTGTCTCGCACGTACTTGAAATCGATCGCCGCCTTCCACGCCAGCGGCTTGGTCGCCTCGTTCGTGTTGGACGGCGCGCCCACAGTGGCGCTCGCCGCGCGCACTGCGCTCAGCGAACCTCTGAGGCGAGGCGTCAGACGCTTCTGGGCCAAACGCGCCGGCTGAGGCGCGGGTGCACCACCGCGCGCCCGTTCGGCGGCGGCGACGACGCGCGCGACGACGGAAGCCGTCGAACGAGATGACAGCGCTCGGTGCATGATCGTTCGTGAGCTATCAACGCTCGCCCACCGGTCCCTCGCGCGTGACGGCGGCGAATGAAGAGATGACGTCCAGGACGTCATCAGGGCAACTTTTCTCCTTTTCTCTATACTGGATACTACAACTATTTAACAGATGCGCGATTCACGGTGAACGCACGAATGAATGGACGGCTATCGCGATGTCCCTCGGCTCCATCATCGCGCCTACGCCCGTGTCACCGCACGCGAGTTCCTTCGAGATTGGTTGGAGCCAGCGAAGAGACGCACAGACTTCAGCGACGGCGCCCATGTGACGAGACGTAAAGGGACTCGCCCACATTTGCGTGTTCATGGCGGGCGCCATGCACACGATTTTATCGCGATTACTCACGTCCCACGCTCGAAAGAGACATGTCAGAAGGTTATCACACGAGCCGTTGGCGAATTTCGACAACGTGTTCGCGCTGAGTGGAGCGACAAGGAGCACGTCGGCCCACTTGCCCAACTCCACGTGCGTCACGGGATCACCCTTCTTTCGCCAGGCGGACCACTCATCGTCGTCGGTGTACACACCGCTGCACCACGCACACGTTTTCACCTCGGCGATCTCTGCGTCGGACACGAATCGTCGCGCCGACTCCGTGAGCACCACCTTCACCTCCACGCTCGCGTCGAGCGCACCGAGTTCTCCCATGAGCTCCGTGAACTTTATCGCCGCCACGGAGCCGGACACGCCGAGTACAACGCGCATAGGAGCTTGACTACCACCACTCATCACTTATCTTCCTTTTCCCGCTCTAGTCTCTTCCTTAGGCGCTCCTTTGACGCGCGCGCGAGCTCTTGATTCTTACGACTCTTCCACAACTTTTGCTCCTTCAAACACGCGTCCAGCGCCCACTTTTCCTCGTTACACGCGCCTATAAACTTCCCCAAGACGTATTCACCGTGACACCGCTTCAGCGCGAGCACCCGTTCGCGACAAATCGGGTGGTTGTCCAGCGTCAGCGGCGGATGCATGTACGCCTCTGGCGCCCGCCTCTTGGGCTCGCCCGCAGGTTGAGTTCGATCGATCCGCCGGTCACGACCCAAGGCGGAGGGACTCGAAATCCGAAAACGCGTGAGACGCCGAGCGGCAGAGCGTCGCGTCCGTCGTCGCTCTCGTTCGCGCGACAGACTCGAGACGACGCACGCGCGCGTGCTTCCGTTCTCACGATGGGCGTGCGCGATGTCTTCATGTTCCAAGTCGCTCCCGCCGTCGGGAGCACGTTGGCGCAGTGTATGTTTTTGTCAGCCGTGCCGGCGATCCAGCGATGTAAGGAGAAGCGCACGCTCGGGGCGTTGAATCCGTTTCCGTTTCCGTTCATAGCCGGGAACTGCGCGGCATGGATGATGTACGGCGCGATCAGCGCCAACTATTGGGTATACGTGCCGAACATCACGGGTGTCTTCATTGGATTGTACTACACGACGGTGTCTTACGCGCTGTCGGAGAGGAGTCGGCAGATGCTCGAACGGATCATGGGGACTTTAATTCTTCTCATCGCCTTCTGCGGTATGATCATGAGCTGTAGCATGCGCAATTCCAGCGAGAGTGATCGCCTCGTCGTCGCTGGGGTATTGGCGAACTCGATTTTGGTCGTGTATTACACTTCGCCGTTATCGACCATGTTTGAAGTGTTTCGGACGAGAGATTCAAAGTCGATGCATTTCCCGCTCGTTCTTTGTAACTGCCTGAACGGAGTGTGCTGGACGTCTTATGGTATCGCGTTGGACGATTGGTGGATCGCAGCTCCTAATCTTTTCGGGTCGATGTTATCCCTCGTGCAGCTGTGTATGATAATTGTCTTTCCGAGCTCCGAGCAAATTCAGCGACTGACTCCCACGTCCTCGGCGGAAGGCTTGGTGGACCTCGATACTTCTACGACGGTGTAAGAAGGTTTAGCCCATATAGAATGATTAGTTCAACGCGGATTTAGATGCATAGTTTAACATATCAAAGCACAGATGTTCATTCATTATATCAGCTATCTAACGAGTCGCACAGCACACAAGACCCGTCGCATCCGCTCCAATTTTGCCTAAGTTACACACTTCACACACATTACCCGCTTGCTCAACGACATAGTGGGCGCCACATGTGGGACACCGACTATCTTTTGTCCCTCTGTAAATCGGCACAAAAGTGGCGGAGCAAACAACGAATGGATTGTGAGAGTCGTAGTTGACTTCGAGTTCGTCCTTCGGCGCGCGTTCGCACGCTTGCAATACTTGCTTGGCTTGAGTTGCCACCTTGACGGGCGGATTCAACTCGAGTAATCGACGGCAGAAAGTCGAAGCAGTGGCGTAGTTCTTCATTTTAAAGAAGATGGACATCGCAGAGCGAAGAGAAAGGGAAAGATGGACCGGCTGAAGCTCTGCGTGCGTGAAGTATGCCGCAAGTTCAGCTTGGCGAGCTTGATCCTCTTTAACTTCCTTTCTAGCGATTTCAATTCTCAGAGCACATGCATACTCGCGCGCAACCTTCAATAATTGTTCCACTTGTTCAACATCTCTCGGATCTTCCACGCTAAGCAGCGTGATGGAGTGAATGATACCGACAAACACCTTGAGCGCTTCTGCGAATTTCCCTTCAGTCGTCAACTTGAAAGCATTCTTCAGACGATCTTGCAGAATTTCCGAATTGCAAATCATCATCGGCGGCAACACACCAGTGACTCGCGAGTTCCATCCACGACCAAGTGGCATGGACATATTCGGACCCGCTGGCATGCCTTCAAGGCTCGCGTGTGAAGCATACGCGAGATCGATGAAATGTTGCTTTAGTGGGGCAAAATTGACAATCCCCAACTGGCGACTGAGCAACTTCATGGCACTATCAAACTCCCCTGCCGCAACGTGCTCACCGGCGACGCCACTCTTTTCAGTCCATCGTCGCGAAGGAGGAACACCAGCCGTGGGGGCGATGAAAATGCCACCATCAAGCGCGCCAGTGTCGGCGTCAGCAGCGCCGCCTACGTCATCGGGAAGTTCTATGTCATCCATACCCCAACCATCATTTTCGTCATCGACGGCATCTAATTCGACATCAGGGGCGATGCCAGCCATAGCGAGCGGATCGACACGTTCATCTTCACCAATATCAATGTCGGCATCACCCCAGCCGAGACCAGCATCTCCCATGACTTCATCGTCTTCCGCGTAAGCATCACCTGCTATCTCGCCAGAGAGAACTCCCTCGAAGAAGCCTTTCGATACCGGAAGCAACGGCCAGTTGTCTCCTCTTAAGAGCGGTGCAGGCGGTTGCAGTAACTTTCCTAAACCACTAACGTCCGGAATGGCGGCCCCACTTCCCATCAGGATCTCCGCGATGCGAGAAGCGTCATCCTCCAAGCCATGAGTCTTCGCGGTGAGGTACGCAAGCGGATAATGACCGACTTGCTCGAGTACTTTCACTCGTTCCGATACATCCCCGAGGTACAATGCGTTGTGAAACTGCCCCATCACATCAGAGCGCATCTCCGAAATCTTCAACATCTTGCCGAGCTTCTCCACGTTACCTGTGATGAGATAGAGGAAAGAAAGACGTTCGAAGTTCTTCGTCTTCTGGTAGGCAAACTCAACGATTTGGTGATTGCCTTGGTTCAGCGCTGCGACACCGAGTTTGTGCCAAGTATCCTTATCATCGATCTCTTGAGCACTACCGAGAGCAACTTCAATATTTCCGCATTCGAGCGCCAGCTCGAAGCGCGTCCGTTCATCCTAGTTGCGTGTAAGAAAAAATAGTTGTCAGTCTCGTATTTCCCAGTAGAAAAAAAGCAAACGCGACTCCGTGTTGAGACACTCATACAAAAAATAGCGAACAAGAGTTCTTCATGGACTCTCGGCATTCACCAAGGAAGGATCCGTAAGGTTGTAATAATCATTGTGTCTCTCACGAGCGGACGCGAAAAAAAGTTGGGGAAAAGACTCACCTGGACAAAATGAAGAGCGATTTCTGGGTACCCTTTCTTCTGTAAATACGCGATGATAGATTGGCCGCAAAGCTGTCCACTTTTGATCATCGAAAGCACGTGGTCAAAACGCTTTGCGTTGAGAGCAAGCTTGAACATGTACTCCGAAGAGTCAAATTGGATTTGCCGGTTGCGTCCATCCCGATCCAAGCAGTAGATGACGTTACCGAACACCTTGGTGAGGTACACGGGGTTGTCCAACGTGCGGACAATGCCCGAATCGCCGTTCGGTAAAGCGTACTTGATGTGATTGAGCGTGGTGTAGATGAAAACACCGTGATCATCCCAAGCTCCGGACTTAACACGAATGGTTTCATGGACGGTGACAGAATGCCCCAACTTGCGATCGGACAGCACAATCGCGTGCTTGCTGAGCAGCGCGACACGGCTCATGTCTGACGCCCACACAACGTACTTGATGGGTGGCGTGGCAAGTTCAGCGATGGCAGCCCGCTGTTGAAGATCGAACAACACCATCTTATCTTCAGAGCGGCACAAGAGGGAACCAGTACCTGCATACAAGATCATGTCAGTGCCCGGAGTAGGGCACGGGCACTTCTTGGTCATTTCGTTGTCCAAGTTTTTTATGATGATGTTGTTTGATTGCTTGTCTAACGTCGCAAACCGGTTTCTGGCGACGAATACAGCACCAATCCCACTACCACGTCGAGAGTCACCAGTGACTTCGCCACGGCCACCATCCTTCGGCAAGATGAACAACTCGTAATTCTCACCAGTGTTATCGTATGAGATCAAGATCGCGTTTTCCGCCGGGTTGTACGACATGGAGCGCGGGGCCGAGTTGGGTCCACCGACAGTACGTCTGATGGATACCAAAGGATTGTCCCGTTGAGACTCAAAATCGTAGCAGCGCAAATACCGATCCTTCACGTAGAACAAGTTTCCTTGGTGACTAGTGTACGCGGGACGTTCACGCTCGAGCTTGAAAACGATCATACCGCTATCATGACCGGCAGCGAGAAGGTTGACCTCCGGGTGCGCAGCTAGGATCCAGAATCGATCATGTTCACGTCTGAACGTCTGCGCGTCGGCTCGCTTTGACATGTCCCAAACACGGATCGATTTGTCCTCAGAGTTGGAGACAATCACGTCCTGTCTGGCGTGAAAAGCGACACAGCTCACATTGTTCACGTGACCACGAAGTGAATCGACTTCCCAAGCCTTAGTGTCGTTCATTCTCCAAAGCTTGACCTGACGGTCGTCAGCACCGGAAACGATCAGTGGCAAAGTCGGGTGGAACGCCGCCCAGTTAACACCACGATCGTGACCTTCTAAAATGTACTTTACGACCGTATCTCCCCCACCAAACAAATCGTTGTTCATTTGAGGCATACGAAGGTCGTCAGATTGACTGACAGCCTTGCGGCGCAAACCGCTGATATCCCAAACTCGCACTGTCTGATCTAAAGAAGCTGAAACCACCAAATCATCCTTATGGTGGAATCGAGCGCACATCACGTAGTGATTGTGTCCTGTGAGCACTCCAATCGAGCTTCTGCTTTGCCAGTTCCAAATTCGAATGGTCTGGTCATCGGAAGCAGAGACAATCCATGGATACTCTGGGTGGAACTCAACTGTTCTGATGTAATCCAAGTGACCCAAGAGCGTAAACATGCATCGTCTCAGCTTGTAGCTCCACACCTTGATCTTGTAGTCATCCCCTGTTTGCGCGTAATCACAACGTCAGTACATGGGTCTCGTTGAACACGTGGCGAATACTAGAAACGAGAAGAAATGGGGTACCCCCAACGATCGCGTCCGAGCGAAAACGCTGACACTCACCTCCTGACACGAACAGCGGCTGTGAGTTGTGAAAGTGAACGCCTCGCACTGGCCCATCGTGTTCATCAAAGCGATCGATCAAGGTTCCCATGCGATAATCCCATAACTGAATCACGCCGCTGTGGAGCGAAGCCAAAATCCACGGTCTCTTCGGGTGAAATGTCAACCCTTTCACCCGGTTCGACTTCGTCTGCGCGTTGAAAAAAACCGTCAGTACGTCGTCGAACGACTAAAACACCTTTCTAACTCATTTCGCGCTCGAGCGCGGCGTCACCCTCGGCGTACCTCGAACTTCGTCAACATCTTCCCTCAGATCGCCCGTTTGATCGGAACCGCTCCGCGTTCGACGTGCGAGCGATTCCGCGCGCGCGAGCGAGTGCGATGCGAAGACGCGACGACGACGAAGACGACGAAGACACTTCGAAGTGCGTCCCTCGATCGAACGCGCGCGCCGGGTGCTCCCGCCACCGACGCAACGGGCGAACTCTGCGGTGGAGGTTGGCGGAGAAAACGAGGTATGTTGCCCTGTTGAATCGCTAACCGTGAGCGCGACGAGAGAGACCAAAACACTTGCCGAATTTGACGAGCTGGCGCGGGACCGTGAATTCGAAGCGTTAAACTACCTATGCGCTACGTGATGAGGACGACCTAGAGCCGCGATGACTAATGGAAAGATTCCATTTTGGACGTGAGGAGCTTCCAGACGTCGGATTTGTACGACCGCTCGCCGGAACTTGCCGACGCGTGTCGGTCTGGGTGATAACGTAGAGCCGCTTTTCTGTAAGCCGATCGCACGGCGCTCGCGGAGGATGAAGACGGAGGAACTCCTAGCAGTGTGAGTATTTGAACCAAGTCTTTATCCTGAAGCGCTCCGATGGACTGTTCAGACGTCAACGGCGGCGGGTCGGAACGAACGGTGGAGCGACGCGGAAGTGAAGGTGTTTCTTCTGAGACGCGCTTTTTCTCCGGTATCGGCTCCGGTATCGGTTGTGAATGACGCTTCACTTTCGGTTGCATCGATTCCCAGTTCGAGTTAGCCCTGCTTGCCTGGGCTCTACGGTTGGCTCTCTCTCGCTCCCACTGCTCCTGGTGATATCGCTCCGCTTCTTTGTCGCGCTCCTTGGCTCCTGGCGGCGAGGGGAAGGATCTAGAGAACATCGGAACGGACCGACCGTCAAAGTCTCTTGAATTTAAGTCCTGCTTGATGGTTCGTGAAGCGGTTTCAACGCCCGCAGTTGATCCCCTCAATGAAGCAGCTCGCTGCTTGAGCTCTTCTCTCTCCGATTCGACGCTCTGGCTCTTCGTTTGATCCAACATCCTAGAAATAACTAAATCCACGTCCCATCCGACATTTCTGAGGTAAGCGACCGCTCGATCAACCGTCATGCCGACGGTGGCGACGATCAAACAGACATCCTCTGCCCTCACACTGTCTCCATCCATCACGTCAACCGCGCGACTAGCTTGAGCCTTGGAGACACCGTGCCGCTGCACGAGTCTATTCACCAGGGTGACGCGATCGTCGCCATCGTCGGTAAAACTAACAATGTTGTTCCTATCTTTCGTCGAGCGCCCCTCTCGTCTACGTTCTTGAGATCTTCGTGCGTCATCGCCAGTCATCCTTCTGGAAGCGGACGGAGTTGCCGCGGAGCGATTCGTCTCCTCACGCGTCACCGTGCGCACTGAAGCCTCCAGCGCGGCGCGAAGTTGATCCATCTCCTCATCGTACGACGATGGAATGTGGAGACGGAGAGACTCGCGCGACATGTCGGGCGCGGCTACGGCGAGCACCCGGCAGTGAGGTTGGGTAGTTGGAAGCGATTGAGCATGTTACACTACCGATGGATCAAAGTCTATTTTCAAGGGCTGTCTTGAGCTCGGCTATCTCCGCCGCCATTTCAAGTTGGGTTTGTTGTATATTGGCGAACATTCGCGCCGTCTCTTCTTGCTGTAATTGATGCTGACGCAAGAGTTCTAGGTGGACGTCACGAATGCGCGCCCCGAGGTTGCTCCCGAGCTGTTCCACGGCGTCGTCGAGTAAGCTCGCCAGCTCTGAAGCGTCAATATTCGATACACCGTTGGATGAGTCTTTTGGTTTCGATAATGTCAACTCTTCGCGCGCGAAAGCAGCCGGGCGAGGTGCCGGCTCATCATCTTGAAGTAATCGAGTCGACTTCTCCGCGATGGGTGTCATGGGAGACGCAGGAATGTTGTCTCCGCGCGTGGGCGTATTCTCAACCTGAAACGAATGTGGGACGGGTTGTTGCCAGCTGACGGAATGCACACCCCCATCGTGCGCCTGGACATCGTAGAGCCGACATTTAGCGACGTCAGCGCCACCGCTGATCTTACGAGTGTCCAACCACGACACTCGACCGTCCGACGTCCCAACCGCGAGAGCGAACCCGCTGTGATGCCAGGACATGCACGTGACTTGCGTGGACTTGAACGTCAACGCTCCTGAGGGCGTGGGTGAAGCTACGTCTTGAAGAACCACCCGTCCATCACTCTTGACATATCCGACCAAACCGGGTACAACGGGGGAAAATTCAACTTGGTAACACTCTGAGCCCCTCACCGTGAGCGTCGAGTGCAACTCCTCCGCCTCCGTGTCCCAGAGTCTCACGGTACCGTCCGTACATGCGGATACTAAGTGTTGTGGCGAGTACTTGGAGAAATCGATCGATGTCACCCCGCTCGGAGTCGGAGGCGTCAACTTGAGACGCGTCGCGCCGCTCTCGACGTCGTGCAGAAACACTTGACTGGACTCCCCCCCGCACGCGACGATTCGACCGAATCCACCGTACTTGACCGTCATCACCCCCCCTTCGTGTCCCATGAACACTCGATGCTTTCTCTTACGCTTTAAATCCCAAACGCACGCCTCTTCTTCCCCCGCCGCGCCCGTTCCGCTCGTCCCTCCCGCGGCGAGGTACCTCGACCCCGCGCTGAAATCCACCGCTCGCACCTCTCCCGACCCCACCGCCTCCTCCGGCACCCTACCGAGGGTCTCTAAATCAGGTTTCATCAGCGCGCATCCCCCGGTCTTCGTCCCCACGCACAGCGCCCCGTTCGTCGGCGACCATCGCACGCACAGCGCCTCTCCCGCCTCGTCCCCAATCGCGCGAGACGCCCGCAGCGACGCCGACGCGCTCTCCGGCGCGTACACTCGCACCGTCGACGAGGGCGTCGACGACCCTCCTCCACGCGCGCCGTCCCTTCCACAGCTCGCGAGGAGCATGACGTGCGACGACATCCCTCGCCGCGCTCTCCGGGAGGCAGTCAGTCAGTCATCAACGACCGAATGAATGAATGAATGAGAATGAATGGATGGATGAATCATCACGCGTGGCAGGATGAGAATCGAGACGACACTTTGTGGCGACGGGTCGAGAGAGAGAGACGCGCGTGCGTGGACGAGAACGTGCGTTTGAGGAATCGTCGGAGGACGAGGACGGGGAGACGGACGCGCGTCGCGCGCGGTTCGGGTCGAAGGAGCGGTCGGTCGAAGGACAGGTGTTGAGAGGGGAGCTCGGGGCCATGAGGGACGTGAAGGCGTTCTCGACGGGTGATCGCACGTCGTGGATCGCTGTGGTGGTGTCGTTCGTGAATTTTACGTCGTTTCACGCCGTGCGAGAGGGGTACATGGCGTGTAAGTCGGTGTTGGCGAAAGAACTGCAGTATCCTACGGTGTTGTTGGGGAACATTGATTTTTCTTTTTGTTTCGCGTACGCGGTTGGATTATTTTTTTCTGGTCTGATAGGAAGACGATTGGGAGTGGTTCGCGTTATAGCTTTCAGTTACGCGGCAACGGCGCTTCTGTCGATCGCTTTGGGCGTCGTCAATGGTTACATCTTCTCGCCTCAAACGTCGCAAGAGGCGTGGGAAGTGGCGCTGGTGACTCACTTACCGCTTTGGATGGCGTCGGGATTAGTGCAGTCGCTGGCGTACCCAAATTTCATCGCACTTCTCAGTGCGAATATAGAACCTTGTTTCAGATCGACTGTTTTGTCGATTTGGGCGGTGGCTTCACCAGTGGGTGATATCGTCGGTTTGCAAATTGCGAGAGCAGTGTTGCGCGCTGGCGATGAAAATTGGCCAATGGTGATGTTTGCATCGGCTGGTTTTGTGTTTTTGAATTTAATCGCGTTTCTACTGTTCGTTGCGCCGAATAGTCGTGGTATTGTTGATGAGGAAGATGCAGAAAACGCACTGTTGATCCAAAGCGATGAGGACACTGCTCCAGAACCAAGTTTCAAAGAGGTGATCGCAAAGGTGTGGAAATTACCAGGGGTCGTCGACTACGCGGGGTCTGTGATGGCATTGAAAGGCGTCGTGACGTCTCTCCTCTTTTGGATTCCTTTTTATGTCGATGAACGCTTTGGGTCGCACAGTAATTCCATTATTTCCACGCAGTTGTTTGATCTGTCACTGATTATTGGAATCGGAGTCTCTGCGCTGCTGAATCGTTTACTTGATAGGTGGATACCGTTGTTCATGGTATCTTTGATTTTAGGAATTATACCGTTGACTTGCATACCGTATGAGAACAATTTGGAAGGGACTGTGGCGTGTATCTTCGCAACCGGATTTTTTGTAGGTCCAGCTGCCGCACTCTTTGCAAGCGTGATGAGCGCAGAATTAGCGAGTAAGACGAAGGAGCACCGTGGTCACGGTGGTATCGTCGGCGTGATTTCAGGTTTCGTAGATTCTTCAGGCGCAGTTGGAAGCGGCGTCGGTCAAATACTCGTTGGTGTTGTTGCCTCAGCTTATGGGTGGCGTGCTGTATTTATGATGTTGACTGGATTTGTCATCTTAGGAACGTTTTGCCTCGTGAGAATGCTCCGAATGGAAATTGGAAATGTACAGTAGGTATGTAGGTAGTTGCCTTCGTCATTGAGCTCCATAGCTAATCTGTTGAATATGAATTGAATTACTGATACCTTTGTGCTACGTGCTGTCGAGTGCTCACGAGTGTAAGCGTGTGATTGAACCCGCAAGAAACATCTTTGACTACGCCTGGAACGGAAACTTGTTGGGGTTCCCAAAAGTCAAACTCATTTCCTAGACCTAATTGCCCACCACAAGACATTTTCTCATCCATGTACGATCCTACAGACCCACCAAACCCCCACGTGAACAGCTTTTCTTGAGAAATGCCCGCTGAATGTTTCCAACCTGCGGCTACTTTCGACCAACCTTGGGATCCTCGCTTAATTGCAGTCGGAACTGCTGACTTTCGATCGGAATGGTGTCCATAACCGAGCTCACCGTGTTGATTGGATCCCCATGACACAACACCGGCACTCGTATTGGCGACGCAGTGCAGTCCGCCACATGCAACATCATCCACAAATCGTATCGAAGAGACGACCGAAGGTAAAGTTTCATGATCTATAAACTTGGTTCCTCGTCCAAGTTGATTGAAGCGCCCTTGACCCCACGTATATAAAGTTCCCTGGTCATCCACACACGCTGAATGCACGTGGCCCGCCGCGACTGTTGACACTATTTTTTCTCTAAGCGATCTTATCAATCTCGGCGTCATCTCCGTTTTGGCGGTGCGATAAAACCAGCTTTTGTTCCATGTCTCAGAACCGTGGCCGAGCACGCCGTCTACACTCGAACCCCACGAATAAACCTGCCCACTGGACGACAACGCCAGAGAATGTTCCGCTCCGCAGGCCACCTGCGTGATGCGCGCTTCTCCGACCAAAGAATCAATCTTCTGCGGAAAAAAATCACCCTGACGACCCGTTCCTAACTGACCGCTATCGTTTTTACCGAACGCCCACACCCCACCGTCTACATCGACGCAGAGTGTGTGATTATTTCCAGCGGCTACGTGTGTCACCTCCACGTCCAGGGGCACGAGCATCGCTTCACTGGCGAACGGAATACTCGCTGGTTGCCCGAGCTGACCGCAGTCGTTCAATCCACATGCGAACACGTATCCACCGGCAGCCAGAAAGACCGAGTGCGCTCCCCCGGCTGCGACCGCTCGGACGTCGATGTCTTCCAAACCTTGGACGGGATGGAAGTAGTTAGAACTGCGGAAGGACGCATCGCCCGCTTCGGCGAAGTGGGTGCCGTGACCGAGACGCCCGAAATCGCCGTTTCCCGCGCTGAGGGCGATGTATTCTCGCCTACATTGCGTGAGCGCGCCATGACGCGACCGTCGGGCGATATTTCGAAGGGCCCCCAGCATGTTCAGCGCGCTGCTGGGAGACGGGCTCTGGCGTGTTGTGCTTCGTTTAGTTGTTGCATCTCTACGAGTCAATTCGATTTAATCACTGGATTTGGGCTTAAGTCGGGTGACTTTGCCAATGGCGATAGTTTTACCTTCATCGCGCAAGGTAAAACGACCGAGCTGAGCGAAGTCTGCAAACTTTTCCACGCACACCGGCTGGGCAAATCTGAGGCGCACGTTCCCAAGACTGCCACTCTTCATGAACTTAGGCTTACCTTCCTTAGGCTTTCTAGTCTTCGTATCGATTTCAGAAACGAGTTTCGTAACCTCGATTTCCTCCGTGGCGGTGTGAATGTGGATGACGGCCTTGTAGCCCTTCGTGAAGACAGAGTTGTGTTCGAGCAACTCAAGCAGCGCAAGCTGACACTCGATCTCTTCACAAATCAAGATCGGATCCTTGGCAGAACACAAAACGAAGCCGGGCTGAATATCGCTTTCTTGCACACCCGTGAGCTTCAGACGGACGTTCTCCCCTGGCAAGCACTTCGTGCACTCGACTTCATCGCGGAACATCGTTGCAATCTTGCACGGGGCTTTGTTCGGCATCAACATGAGAGTTTGTCCCGTGCGGCAAGTTCCGGATTCGATCTTACCCATCACCATGGCGCCCGCTTCGTTGTACTTGTCCATGACCGGCAAGCGCACCGGAGCTTTCGGATCCCTTGGAAGAGGCTCTAAGTCATCGAGAGTTTCAAAGAACGACTTCCCCTCGTACCAAGGGCACACATCCGACGAAACCTTCTTCTGCATGTTCGCCCCGGTCAAACCAGAGATCGGCACGAAATGAACGTCTATGTCAACCTTGTAACCGCACTGCTTCAAGAACGGAGTGATCTTCTTTTCAATTTCATCGTAACGACCCTTATCCCACTCAACACTCGAATCGTCCATTTTGTTGACCACGACAACTAATTTTGTGACTCCTAATGTTTTCGCAAGCTGGGCGTGCTCGCGGGTCTGACCACCTTTATCAAATCCGGTTTCAAACTCACCCTTACGCGCCGAAATCACGAGCACACCGACATCAGCTTGTGCCGTCCCGGCAATCATGTTTGGCACATAGTTCTTGTGTCCCGGTGCATCCAGAACGGTGTAGCGCTTCTTTTCGGTCTCAAAGTGGGCGCGACCGACCTCAACAGTCTTACCCTTTGATCTTTCTTCCTCACTAGTGTCCATGATGTAAGCCATGTACCATGAATCCCGATTCTTTTCCTTTGCTTCTCGCTCGTACTTTTGAATGACGCGATCGTCAACCATGCCGGACAAGAATAGGATCTGTCCACCAATGGTAGACTTACCCGCATCGACATGGCCGATGAACACGAGGTTCAAGTGCTCGCGACGATCGAAAGTCTCATCTTCGACGTCGTCGACCGGATCTTCCTCAATCACGACTTGCGCAACCTTGGCGGCGACCTTTTCAACTTGGGCCTCCGGTTTCTCCGCCGCGGGGGCTTTTTCAGCCGCAGCTTCCGGTTCTTTCGCCTTTGCCGGGCCACCGATGCTGACTGACTTCGCGGGTCCGCCGATGGAGAGCGACACAGCCTTTGCTGGACCACCGATGGTGATCTCTTTAGCTTTCGCCGGCGCGCCGATGGTGACCTCCTTCGCGGGTCCGCCGATGGAGAGCGACACCGCCTTCGCCGGAGGCGCCCCAGCGGGCGGCGGCGGGGCGGCACCATCGTCCGCGGGCGCAACCGCTTTCACCGTTCTCGGCTTGAATTCAAACGACGTCGCGGACGGATTAAAGCTAAAACTCGGCGCCTCGGCGCTGAGCTTGGGCTTGGGCTCCTCGCCCTCGTTCGCCATCGGGTTCTTCCTTTCGCCGCCTCGGTCGCTCTGTCACCGCTCGAAGGGCTTCCTCGGGCCGTTTCGACGCACCGCGTTCGTCTTCGCGTTCGTCTCAAACGAGCGCGATCACCCTCGCGCGCGACGATGTACCGCCTTCGCCCCGTCGCCGTCGATCCACGCACGCCGCCGAGGCGCGACGGAGGCGAGGTCGAGGCGAGACCTCGATCCGAATGTCCGAATCTATAGCGCGCGTGCGTTTTCGGTCGTTATCCGTGAATTGGTGTAACCACCTGGTAACCGCGCGTTCGATCGAGCGCGACGGTGTCAGAGGGCGTCGTCGAGGCATGCGACGACTCAATAATAAAGATACAGGCAAACTCACGGGCTTCAACGCGGCGTGTGCGAAATTTGTGCGACGCGAGTTCACCGATGAAGAAGCTCCGAAGCCGGCGCCGAGGACAAAGAAGAAGCTCGCCACCGCTTCGTCTCGCGATGACAAGGGAAAGAAGGGCGCGAAACGGGGTGTTAAATCCGCAGAGATAGACATACCGATGGGTTTGTTGGACAGCGAGGACACGGCGCAGCTGGAACTCGAGCACGCCTTCTTCGGTTGGTTACACGATGACGGTGGCGCGCCAGAAGACATATCTTTGAATGAGGAGGACGCTTTCTTAGACAATCCACTGGAAGATGAACTCTGCATTTTCTCCGGGAACCTGGACGAGAACGCTCACACAGCTAGTGTTTGCTTCATCGACACCGAGGAAACGCTCAAATCTCCCGCCATCACACCTCCGAAAGATCAAGCACTTATAAAACGAGGGCGCCGACGTCGAGGGCGCTCATCCTTGGAGTTCCAGAGCTTGCTGGAATCCATCGCCGACATCCCGCCAGAGACGGACAGAACGCAATCACTCATGTAAAGTCAAGCGCGCCGCTGTTGTAACGCAAAATAATAAACGCCGATAGAAGAAACATCTCATCACATTCAAACAACTCTAACCTCTTCCTCTAGACTCTACTGACCGATGAACCCGGCCACGCTCGCGACGGCCAAGATGATGAACGGGACGGCGATACCACCGATACCGATCAACGCCATGGGATCTTTGAGCGGATTACCCCCCTCGCGCTCCATCTCGCTCAACCACGCATCCTTTTCATTCTCTCTGAGAATCTTCTTGTTCGGCCCGCCGTTCCCACCCGCGCGCGTCACGACGGCGATGCGGCTCGCTCCCCCCATCGTCGGTCTCGTGCGAGTCACCCGCGTCTGAAACGAACGCTTCCACGAAGCTCTCGTCTCCCTCACCGTCGTCGCCGTCACTCTCACCGTCGCCGTCGACATGGTCGCGCGATCGTTTGGAGGGACGCCACGTCGACGACCTACGTCACCCTCGACGCGCGACGCGGGCGGGGCGCCTCGGTCGTCGGCTCGGCGATTCGTGACTCGTCGCAACCCATCAGCCCTCGACTCGACGCTCCATTCTCGCGAGACTTTGTTTCTTTCACCCATACACGAGCACGTCGATACGCTAATAAAACATGCATCGCGTGCCCAAACCCTATCGCAGTCGGCCCGGCTCGACCCCGCGAGCCGACGCCGACCCTTTCGTTTCGTTTCCAAGCTCTTTCGGGTTTCGCGCGCGCGTGCGGTACACCGAGACGTGCGAGGGAAGGAAGACGCATCGAACGCCGAATTGATCGACGTTCGACCTTCTTGCGCCCGAATCGAGAGAGCTTCACGCGCGACACCCGCGAAGGAACGCGCGAACACCGCCTCGGTGGGGTCGTCGGCGCATCCCTACTGTGTGACCCGAGTTTGTGTTGAGCGATGTCGACGATGACGTCGAGCGTGATGCTCTCCCAGCGACGATCCGTCGCGAACGCGAAAGTGGTGCGAGGAAAGCGCGCGAGTGAGAACCAGGTCGGCCGCGCGATGCGCGCGGCGGTCACGACTCGCGCGGGAACGGATGCCGAGTTTGGCCAAGCCGCCGCGCGGATGGGTGCGCCGGAGAAGGCGAACTTATTCAACGCCAAGTTCACCCCTTTCGCGGGTGACGCCAGCGAAGAGTACTCCTTGGATGAGATCATCTACAGAAGCAAGTCTGGCGGTTTGCTCGACGTGACCCACGACATGGAGGCGCTCTCGATCTACCCTCCGGAATACTGGAAGGCGTTGTTCGATGAGCGGGTCGGTAAGACCACGTGGCCGTACGGTTCTGGTGTGTGGAGTAAGAAGGAATGGGTCCTTCCGGGAATTGCGGACGAAGATATTGTGTCCATGTTCGAAGGTAACTCCAACTTGTTCTGGGCCGAGCGTTACGGGCGAGAGAACTTGGGTATGAACGACCTCTGGGTTAAGCAATGTGGTAACTCCCACACTGGTTCCTTCAAGGATCTCGGTATGACGGCTTTAGTTTCCCAAGTGAACCGAATGCGCAAGATGGGCAAGCCCCTTTCTGCTGTCGGTTGTGCGTCCACGGGTGATACGTCGGCGGCTCTCAGCGCTTATGCCGCCGCAGCCGGTATTCCTTCTATTGTCTTCCTCCCGGCGGATAAGATTTCTGTTGCCCAGCTCGTGCAGCCGATCGCCAACGGCGCCCTCGTGCTGTCGATTGATACTGATTTTGATGGTTGTATGCGTCTTATTCGTGAGGTCACCGCGGAGCTCCCGATCTACTTGGCGAACTCTTTGAACTCGTTGCGCCTCGAAGGCCAAAAGACTGCTGCGATTGAAATCTGCCAACAATTCAACTGGGAAGTCCCTGATTACGTTATCATTCCGGGTGGCAACCTTGGTAACGTCTACGCCTTCTTCAAGGGCTTCAAGATGTGCAAAGACCTTGGACTTGTCGACAGACTTCCTCGTATGGTCGTTGCGCAAGCTGCGAATGCCAACCCGCTTTACCGCGCTTACAAAAAGGGCTGGGATAAGTTCGAAGCCGTGAAGGCTGAGCCGACTTTCGCTTCCGCCATTCAAATCGGTGATCCTGTTTCCATCGATCGCGCGATTTATGCGCTCACGGAAACTGACGGTATCGTTGAAGAGGCCACGGAGGAGGAAATGATGGACGCTGCCGCCGAGGCCGATTTGACAGGTATGTTCAACTGCCCGCACACCGGTGTTGCGCTCGCCGCGTTGAAGAAGCTTCGTGCGCAGCAAGTGATCGCTCCCAGTGACCGAACGGTGGTTATCAGTACGGCTCACGGCTTGAAGTTTACTCACAGCAAGGTTGCGTACCACGAGAAGAAGCTCGAAGGGCTCGAGTCCAAGTACGCCAACCCGCCGGTGATCGTGAAGGATGATTTCGGGGCTGTCATGGATGTTCTCAACTCGCGATTGTAGAGATTGATGCGAACATTCTAGCTTCTGCTGCCTTAGTCCTTCTTTCCCGTAAATGAACGCGTCTAGAGTATAATAATTTGTGATCGAAAGGCTAAACCGTGTGCATTTTACACCGTCATGTATGTCACAAAGTTGTCGTTACGCGGCGATGTTGGTGTCAATGGAGTGGGAAGGCGTCATGTGAAGTCGCGTGAATGTATGTTACTTTACAGATTAACACAGTTATTGTACGAATCTAAAGATTCAGAACGTAGAACCACTGTCGGCAGGCGCAATGACAGTGAGCAATGTTCGCGTATGGTACTTGTTTCTAAAACAGGCTTGAAAAATCATCCCCTTGGACGATCTCGCCTTCTTTGAAATCGTACATCGTGAAGTTATCGGTAAAAAGTGGGGATTCCGTATCCATTCGGTGATCTTCTTGCATCAAGAAATTCTCGAGAATAGAGTTTGAGCATCCACGAGCGGTGGTGAGTTCAAGGAGCTTTTTCTCGGTGATCTGCGTGTTCGCAGGAGCTTGCTTGGCCACTTCCGAGACCGTCTGTTCGGCTCGGCCGCGCTTGGGCACCGGGACCGGATCTTCCATCTCAGAATTCCGGAATTCGTCGCCAAAAGTGGTCGCGATAGAAGAATCAGACCTGCACTTCATCATTCCCCGCTTCTTCTTTCGCGCCTCCTTCATCACCAGACTTGGTGTTTCAACCTCTGGTGGCAAGTTCACCGATGGACAGCTCTGTTCTAGCTCATCGTTGACTTCTTCTCCCAATTTCCTTCTAAGTTTTACATTTTCCCCGTACAACTCGTCCACCTTTCGCTGTAAATCCTTGATGGTCTGTCGCATACTGGCGCTATCATTGAGGAGCGTCTCCGCCGCGGAGAGAAGTTTCGCATCCTCAGCCTTCTTCCGAATCTTGGACCGTTTCGCAGACTCGCGGTTCGCGATCTTACGGCGGTACATTCTGAGAACTTTGTCGCGCTCTTTCTCGTCCATGTCATCCGACAAACCATTGATGCAAATGCCCATCTTGGCCAATTTGCTCACGCTCATCGTCTTCACATCCAGTTTATCGAGGAAGGCGAGCACTTCTTCCGCGGTGTGCGCCATCGGGACGGACGCGATCCACACGAGGTCTTCAGAAAACACGCACCGAAGCGTTTCGTTCACGTCCCACCGCGCGCTCGCGCCGCTCTCACACCTATGCCCGACGCCTCTCGTGTCGTCTCCAAGATCTGCGCGCGCGCGCGATGCGAACCGATTACGATGCGACCGAGCGGTGCCGAGTGGATGCCTCGTCCGTTTCCCCGCTCTGCGCGTTCGATTCGCGCGATTCTCGCCTCGAACGCCTTCGACGGTCGTCCGCGCGCTGTTTCGCTCTCGTGCGCGCTCACGCACGCGCGTCACTGCCGTTCGACGCGCGCGCGGGAACGTCGGTCGACGCGGGAACGTCGATCGATCGTCCCGGCCGGCCGTTCTCCGTCCCTCGTTTTCGCGACGAAAATCTCAAACGAGCGTCCGCGCGCGACGCGGAGGGGAGGGATCGAAGAGTTTGTGTGTGTAAACCCTAACAGTCATGACAGTATTTGAATGTCCTCGAATACGGAGAAAGGAAAGGTGGCCGATAAAAAATGCACACGGCGCGGACGCGTTCGTCC
>MDTE01112792.1_pt1 | contig 49730 bp, 38 predicted proteins | sample 811231 | NCBI WGS metagenome assembly MDTE01 (sample SAMN05326651, study PRJNA326480) | marine metagenome | isolation source: seawater | place: Indian Ocean: Red Sea | collected 2010 | reverse complement strand
TGATCGGAAAAAAGAAGTACGGCAACGTCACGAGTTATGAGACGGCGCTGAATTTCGCGATCCCCCAGGTTCGTGAACTCAAGTACCGGGCCATGGAAGAGGTCTTCACCAAGTACGATTTCGATGGACTGGAAATCGACTTCCTGAGAGGGGCTCCCTACTTCCTCCCCGGCACCGCCCAAAAACACGCTCACCTGCTGACCGAACTGTTGACCCGCTATCGCAAGCTGCTCGATCGGCAATCAAAGAAACGAGGACGACGGCTGCAACTGGCCGTCCGAGTCGATGAATCCGTGGCGGCGTGCCGTCGTGACGGATTTGAGATTGCCAGGTGGATCCAGCACGGCCTGGTGGACCACGTCATTCTCGGCAGCGGGGTCGTGGACATCGAGGTGGCCGAATTCACGCGTCTGTCCAGGGCAAAGGGCGTCCACATCTACCCCTGCCTGTATGGCTGGCCGAGCAAGTACTCGCCGATCTCCCGACAACTGGCTGCCGGCACTGCGCTCAATTACTGGAACCAGGGCGCGAGCGGAATCTACCTCTTCAACTGGTTTCCGCACACGAAGAACAACTCCGAGTCCAGCGGGGCCTGGATGCCATCGATGCTCGATCGGCTCGGACATCCCGCTGCCCTGCGCAAGGGCGAAAATCACCTGATGTTTGTGGTCGATCGTGGACGGCCCGCCGGCGAATACCCGAGCAACTGGCTGCATTGTGTCCTGCCCGAACGACTCGTAACCGGCAAACCCATCACTCTCAGGCTCCGGGTCAGGGAGGACATCTCGAAGCACGCCCCCACCGCCACCTTGACCATCCAGGTCGACAGTCTCCAGGCCGAGGACGTCATCGCCGTGACCATCAACGGCAAGCCGCTGAGCGGATTCCAGCCCTCTGGCAAGGACCGCATCTCGGTGGTCATCCCCAGCGGCCGCGTTCCGGTAGGCGACAACCGTGTGACCCTGGCATTGACCAGGGAGGCAGGCACGAGCAAGGCACCGAGGATCGCTCGTGCCGTGGAGCTCGACGTCAGGAAGAAGTAGCCCTCGCGGCAAGCGGCCACCGGGGCTCGACGCCCCGGTTGACAATGTTGTCCTCCGGCGGCCAGCGGCCCTCGAGCACGTCGACCAGGTTTTGGACGCTGCCCTCGGCGACATCACGCCGGCTCTCGGCACCGAAGGCCGCCACGTGAGGTGTCACCACGATGTCGTCGCGGCCGAGCAGGGGATCATCGGTCGGCGGCACCTCATCAGGATCATGCACGTTGATCCTCTCAAACACGTCGAGTCCTGCTCCGCGGAGATGGCCGTTGTCGAGAGCTTCCACCAGCGCCAACTCGTCGACGATCGCACCGCGAGACGTGTTGATGAAAATCGCGTCGGGCTTCATGAGCGCGATCCGTTCGGCATCGATCAGGTGGTGCGTGGCATCGGTCAGGGGCAGGTGCAATGACACGTAGTCACTCTCGGACAACAACTGGTCCAGATCGACCAATTCCACACCCAGTTCCGTCGCGACAGGATCTTCAATGTCCCGTCGCCGCGTTGCGAGGATCCGCATTCCGAATCCCCGGGCACGGCGGGCCATCGTCCTGGCCGAGCGTCCGAAACCAACCAGCCCCAGGGTTCGCCCTGGAAGGCGGTGATTGCGGCCGGACACGCGTCGTGCGGCCGTCCAGTTGCCGGCCGCAGTCTCGCGGTCCATCCGCTTCAATTGCCGCTCGAGCGCCAGCAGCATCGCCATCGCATGGTCGGCCTGCTCCTCGACACAGAAGTCGGGCACATTGGTCACAAGGATGCCACGCCGCCTGGCCTCGTCGACGTCGATCCGGTCTGTGCCCGCGCCCATCCGCGAGATCACTCGGCACCGGTCCATTGCCGCAATCACTTCGGTCGGGAGCTTGACGCTGACAGCAAAAATCGCATCGGCGCCCGCCACGACGTCGCACAATGCAGCCGGCCCCTCTGCCTCGACCAGCTCCGGCGCGATCCCCAGGCGCTCGCAGGCGGTGCGTTCCTCGTCGGAGACAGGAAACAACTCGGCATTGAGTCGTACGATCCGGCAGTCGGCCAGGGCAAGAGGTGTCATCATCAGACCGGCCTAGCCTCGGCGGCCGCCACCTGACTCGAACCCCTCCTCGGAGGCAGCCCGCAGCCAGCCGGGAGTCCCACCTGCGTTCATCGCCAGGTTGCCGCCATCCATTGGGATCAACGCCCCGGTGATCCAGCTGCCGGCGTCGGAGGCCAACAGCAGGGAGAGTCCACGGATGTCATCGGGAACCCCCATGCGGCCGGCCGGGATCCCGCCAAGGAACATCTGTTCGAGATGAGGGTCCTCGGCCATCCGCTTGGTCAGACCGGGATTGATCACCTGGGCTGGCAGTATCGCGTTGACACGCACGCCGCGTCCCGACCACTCGGTCGACAATTCACGAGTCATCTGGACGACCGCCCCCATGGCCATCGAATACGACAGGTGCCGGCGCCCCAGGGCACTGATGCTCGCCAGCGAGCCGATGTTGATGATGCTCCCATTACCTGCTGCCAGCATTCTCTTTCCCGCCTCGCGGCAGGAGACGAATCGACCAATCACCAGTCCATCAAACGCCTCCAGCAACTGCTCGCGGCTCATCTCCTCGGGCTCGGCCAACACGCCCTCTCCTGCCACATTGCCGACGGCGTCGATCCGGCCGAATTCGCTGTCGATCGTCCGGTACAGCGACTCGATCGCGTCGCAATCCGAGACGTCACAGCTGATCGCCACAACCCGTCGACCCATCGCCTCGATCTTCGCGGCCGTCTCGTCGTTGGATGAACCATCACGATCGACCACGACCATGTCGGCGCCAGCTCCGGCCAGGGCCAGGGCCATTGCCTCACCCATGCCTCGGCCGGCTCCAGAGACCATGGCCACCTTGCCACTCATGTCGAACGTCTCAGAAGGAGTCATCGAGGGATCTTTCTGCCGGGGGTGTGAATCAGTCCATGGGCCTTTCCGCCCCGCGATTCTCCCCGTGCCACCGGACACATGCAACGCAACCTGAGCCACATCCTGATATCATCGCCGGCGTCCTCCGGACCATTCATGGGGACCGGTGCTCACCAGCACGCTCACAGACCTCTCGATCACGAAAGTTCATGCCATGCGAGCTGTCCGCTGCCTCCTGTTGACGACCGTTCTGGCCACCACTTCCAGCCTCCCGGCGGCCAACTGGCCCCAGTTTCGAGGCGTTGGCGGCACCGGGCTTTCGGCTCCCGGCACCCCGTTGCCCACCAAGATCGGCCCGGATTCGAAGCACATCGCCTGGAAAGTGACGTTCCCGCCGGGGCATTCCTCACCGGTTCTGCACGGAAATCGACTGTTCCTGACGGGAGTCCGTGACAAGAGTCTGGTGACGATGGCCGTCTCGAAATCGAACGGCAAAATCCTCTGGGAGCGGACCGCGCCATACAAGAAGCTCGAGGAGATCCACGCGATTGGCAGTCACGCGCAACCGAGCCCGGCAACCGATGGCGAACACGTGATCAGCCTGTTCGGGTCCAGTGGTCTGTATTGCCACACCGTCGACGGCAAGCTGCTGTGGAAAAAAGCCCTCGGACCGTTCAACAACGACTTTGGGGCCGGCACATCACCGGTCATCGTCGACGGGCTGGTCATCAGCGTACAGGACCACGACACCGACAGCTACGTGGCCGCCTATCACGTCAAGACGGGAAAACTCGCCTGGAAGACCGACCGCAGCGAATTTCCACGTAACTACTGTTCACCGGTGATCTGGAAGAACAACGGCCGCAGGCAGGTCATCGTCGCTGCCACGCTTCGCGTGGTCGGCTACGACCTGAAAAGCGGCAAGGAACTATGGACAGTGCGGGGCATCTCGCGGGCCGTCTGCAACACGCCAGTCGTCGGTGGTGACGGCAAGCTGTATGTGGCCGGTTGGGCCCGCGGTGGTGACATCGACGAGCGGATCAGCGTAGAACCGTTCGACCAGATCGCCGCCGCCCGCGACAAGAACAAGAACGGAACACTGGAACGTGACGAACTGGAGAAGGGACACGCCATCGAGCGACGCTTTCCACAGGTCGACCGTGACAAGACCGGGACCATCACCCGCAAGGAATACGAGTACTACCGAAACCTGTTCGACGTGGCACGCAACGTCGTGCTGGCTATCAAACCGGGCGCAAAGGGGGACGCCACCAAGACCCACATCGCGTGGGAGCATCGGCGGCACATCCCGTTCTGTGCTTCGCCGTTGTTCTTCAACAAGACAGTTTTCACTGTCAAGGACGGTGGGATCCTGACCAGCATCGACGCCGCCAGCGGTAAGCCGCTGCAGACGCGTCGTGTGCCCGGAACGGGGAACTACTACAGTTCACCCGTCGCCGGTGACGGCAAGGTCTACCTGGCCGACCAGAAAGGCAGGCTGAGCGTGATCAGCGGGACCGGACAGTGGAAGGTCCTGCACCGGGCCCAGTTTGGCGAGGAGATCTACGCGACGCCAGCGATTGTCGACGGGCGGATTTACCTGCGGACCAACGGCCACCTGTATTGCTTCAGGTGACGTAGCTGAAGTGGTCACACTTCAGGAATGCCGCTGATGCCCCGTCCAATGACCAGATTGTCGACATTGAAGACCAGGCGTCTTCGAAGCGAAACAGGGAGCCGGATCCCAGCGGTTCCGACTCCCTGTTCCATTCAGCCGGCCGCCTGACCCAGCGACGTGGCCTGTTGTCTCTCCGGGTCACCTACGGGGCGATGCCGGTGAGTTGTCCTTGGCTGAGGAACCCGGCCAGGCGAGCCCGGCGTCTGGGATCCTGCAGCTTGTCGAACGCTTTCGCCTCGATCTGCCGCACACGCTCGCGGGTGACGCCGAAGATGAGTCCGACTTGCTCGAGCGTGTAGGGATACCCGTCGCCAATACCATACCGCAGCTTCAGAATTTCACGCTCTCGGTAAGTCAGCGTGTCGAGCACCTCGTTGACTTCCTTACTGAGCATCTTGTTCGTGGCCACCTCGGCCGGGCGGTCCGACCCGTTGTCCTCGACGAAGTCACCCAGGTCCGTCTCGTCAGTATCAGAGATCGGGCGATCGAGGCTGGCGGGCGAACGCGCCACAGCAAGCATCGCGCGAGCCTCTTCGAGAGGCACACCGGCCGCGTCGGCCAATTCCTCGGTCGTCGGCTCCCGGTAGTTCTCGTGCAGAAATGTGTTGCGTGCCTGGTTGAGTGCCCACATGGCCGAGGTCATGTGTACGGGCAGCCGGATGGTACGACCAGCATCGGCGATCGCACGGGTGATCGCCTGTCGGACCCACCACGTGGCGTAGGTCGAGAACTTGTGACCACGCAGGTACTCGTACTTCTCAACCGCTCGCATCAGCCCCGAGTTCCCCTCCTGGATCAGGTCGAGAAAGCTCAGGCCGCGCTTGCGGTACTTCTTGGCAATCGATACGACCAGCCGCAGGTTGCCGTTGGCGAGATCCTGCTTGGCCTGCTCGTAGTCGTCGTCGGCGACGGCGATGCGTCCCAGCCGCTCGGTGATCGAGGCGGGAGTCTCCATCGTCAGCTCGCGGAGCTGCTTCAGCTCGGCACGCGCCTCGGAGATGCGTTCCGCGTTCTTGCTCCGTCTGATCGTCGCATCGAGCTCGGTCATACGAGCCGCAATCTGCTCGTACTGCTCCATCAACGGGGCGAGCTTTTGTTCTCGGAGTCCGAGTTCCTCGAGCAGCCGAACGATCCGTCTCCGGGTCGCCTCCATCCGCGTCATCGCTTCCTCGCGAACCGGCTTGGTTGTCCGCGATCGGTTGACGAGGTTGAAGTCGTCGGTCAGTTCCTGTCGCAACCGGGCAATGGTTGCCAGGTTGACGCCCAGTCGTCCCTGGATCTGGGTTTTCTCGCGTCCCTCGGTCACGCAGACCTCGATCGTGCGGTCAAAGGGCAGTTCCCCGGCGTGGACCTTTGCGAGCATGTCGCGGGCCCGGTCAAAGATGAACATCGCGCCCAGGACCAGGCGACGGTACTGCTTGCGCGTGATATCGATCCGCTTGGCGACTGAGATCTCCTGGTCGCGATCGAGCATCGGCAGGCGACCCATCTGTCTGAGATACATGCGGATGGAGTCTGCCGTGACGCCCTGGTCGCTCGAGTCACCATCACCACCCCGTTCGGGCTTCTGAGGCCTCGGTGCCAGCGCGGAGGCGATGTCGCCACAGGCGGCCCGATGAGCCCGCACCCTCAGACCTCGCTCGGCCAACGCCTCGAGCAAAAGGTCCAGTTTCTCGCTCGTCTCTGCCTTGTCCGGCAAAAAGCCACAGACATCAATGAAGTCCAGTCCTCCCTCGGCTTCCGCGCGGGCGACCAGTTCATCAAGTCGATTGTCAAATCCGTACACGTCTGATTCCTCGTTCCCGGGCCCTGATGGCCCATCGTCTTACTGGTGTTTTCGGTGTGTGCTGCGGTCTGTGCCGGATTGAGGTCAGGCGACCGCTGACGCGTCCGCTTCGTTCAATACGTCCTGGATCGCATCTGGTGTTTGCGCCTGCGACAGGAACTGCCGGAAGAGATCTTCCTGGAGGTGCCTGGAGACAGTCTCGAGCGCCTTCACGTGATCCTTCGGGGCGTCGGGGGGTGAGACAAGTAGAAAGAAGACCCGAGTTGGTCGCCCGTCGAGGCTCCCGAACTCGATCCCGTTCTCTCCCACGCCCACCGTCGCCACAACCTGGTTGACAGCCGGGTGCTTGGCGTGGGGAATTGCCACCCCGTTGCCAATTCCGGTCGTTCCCAGCTCCTCGCGTGCGATCGTCGCCGAGACGATGCTGTCCCGGTGCTCGGCCGCGATGGCCTGTGCGTCGACGAGCGCATCAACCAGTTCGGCAATCACGCCGTCCCGGTCGCCCGACGTCAACGACGTCGTCACCGCATCCTGGCACACAAATTCACTGAATCGCATTGTGGATACCCTCGTGGGGCCAACCACTGGCTCAGATGGCCAGCGGCTCGCCATGCTCCTCGAAGACGTCCTCGCCGCTCACTTCGGCCGCCGGCATCAACCGACCGGCAGCGCCGACCATGGCCGCAGCCTTGCTGTGGTCGTAGCTGTCGCGATCGTCCCACAGTGGCACGCCCGCCGCGTAACGAGCCTGCAGCATCATCACTTTCTCCATCGAGCCGGGTGCCGCCGTCGTCGGCGTCTCGGGATCCACCTTGATCCCCTCGCGCATCTCACCAATCCAGGGGCCAGCCCCCGAGTGATTCGTGTCGTCTTGCCAAATCTTGTCTGTCATGTCCTGTGCCGTCATGTCTCCAGGCATCCATTCGAGATCCGTCATTTGTCCTTTTCCGTTCCGTCTGTCCGTCATTTGTCTTTCTTTCCTTGCCAACCGAAAGCCGTGCTCCCCGAGGCTCGTGCTTTCGCCGTCTTCTTCGTTTTCTTTCTGTCTTCTTTTGTACATCTCGCCCCGGGCTAGGTCAGCAAATATCGCTGGCCCAACGACAGGTCTTCACGTTGTGCCTCCGATGATTCGGCTGGTGCGTTCTGGTTAATCTGCGAGCCCGGTTTTGCCGCGGCAATCACCGGCGTCTCGGCAGATTCAATGGGCTTCGGGGAAACTCATCGTCCTGCTACACACCAACCAACTTCGATCCGTTTGCGTCTTCTCGGGCGATTCGCACCCGTTACCACGAAACGACTCGCCCGTTGGAGGACTTTGGCTGCTTGACCAGATCCTGTTTGTCGATCTCTGTTGTCGATCCGACTGTTAACTCAGGCGTCCTGGCCCGCAGGGAATGCATCCACCTGGGATGCCACATCTATGCCACATCTATGCCATATCACGTGCCCGGCACGTGCATCGACCTCGGGTAACCTCGAGACGGGCCTCTCTGCGACGATTGCAACCCATAAAGAGGAGGGGGGGTTGCGAAGGAGGGACAGGGGGGCCGCAGTCAGCGGGAAAGTAGGACGAGGCTGCCTGTGAAGAGAGCCTCGTAGGTCTCAGGTGAGTCGTTTTTGTCTCTCGTTACCCGGTTCGTTGAAGCAAAACATTCTCAGTCTGTTTCTCTCATAAAGTCAACCCCTCTCATCGGAAATTGTCTCCATTTTTTTCAGGAAAATCCGACATTTTCTCCAATGGGCTCAACTGACGGTCTTCACGGTCATCCAACGGCCCCCTTCACCTTGCCGAGAGAACTCCCGGACTTGTCGCCTCCCTCGACCCTCTGATACCGTGACGACCTCCCTCACAGGGTCACCGCTGGCCGTTTCGGTTGCCCAGGCCACTTCATTCGTTGACATATCGAGACTCACGCCATGGCCACAGACAACCCCCAGGACACCATGGCTCCGAAGACGCCGGGCACGAAGGCTCCGCCGAGATCGATCGGCGGCATGCTACTGGCGATCGGCCCGGCCATCGTCGTGAGCGGCTCGGTCATTGGCTCCGGCGAGCTGATCAACGTGCCGGTGCAGGCGGCCAAGTTCGGATTCGTGCTGTTCTGGGCCGTGATTCTCAGCTGCCTGATCAAGTATTTCCTGCAGGTTGAACTCGGACGACATTGCCTGGTCCACAACCGTACGACCATCCAGGCTCTCAACCAGGTGCCTGGCCCACGATTTCGCAACACCGGCTGGCTCGGCATTCTCTACCTGGTCGGTTACACGCTGTCGGTGGTCACTGTTGGTGGCATCATGGCCGCCACAGCCGGCCTGTTCACCAGCGTGATGCCGCTGGGTGACGGCGGAAACACCTCCACCATCGGCTGGGGGGTGATCATCTTCGGAATTGTTGGTGGAGTCCTCTGGTTCAGCCTCTACGGGGCCCTGGAGAAACTGATCGCCTTTCTTGTCTGCGGCTTCAGTCTCTCCGTGGTGGTCGCCTTGTTGCTGCTGATCTTCAGCCCCAACCCTGAGTACCCATTGACGATGGGCGACGTGGCCAAGGGTATGACATTCTCGCTTGGTGATCCCGCCGAGCGCGGTGCAGTCCTATTTGCGGTGATCAGCCTTCTGGGAGCACTCGGCACAACAGCCAACGAGATGTTCATGTACCCGTACTGGATTCTCGAAAAGGGCTATGCCGAAAACGTGGGCAATTCCGGGGAAGACGGGGACGAAGCGGGTTGGCTTGACCGGGCGCGCGGCTGGATTCGCGTGCTGCAGCTCGACGCCGGCGTCGCGACACTTCTGGCCGGCGTGATCACCGCCGCCTACTTTCTGGTCGGCTGTGCCATCCTGCACAAGAAGGGCGAAGTCCCTTCGGGGATGAAGGTTGTCGAACAACTTTCGCAAATCTACACCGAGACCTACGGAGCGTGGAGCTACGGCGTCTTCATGTTCGGCGGCTTCTGTACCCTCTTCTCGACGATCGTCGTCGTGGTGGCCGCCTCGGGTCGCATGTGGACCGACCTGCTCTCGAGCATGGGCGTGCTGAACTACGAGGACGCGACCGCACGCCGCAGGTACAACCGGATCTTCCAGAATCTCTACCTGACGGCCTTCCTCGGCATCACGCTCTATTCGGCTCTGCTCGGAGCGGCGCCCGAGAAGCTGGTCATCCTCGGCCAGTTCATCAACGGCATGGTCAACACGCCGCTGTTGATGCTCGGCATCCTCTATCTCGCCTTCAAGACCGACCGGCGGCTCAGGATGTCGACCATCACCTCGGTGCTGCTGATCGTCACGGCGGCAGCCATCCTGACCTGCCTCGTGATGGGGTTCTTCGGAGGCGGTGGTCACTAGGCAACCGCTCCCCAAGCGAACCGATTCACCAACCTCGCTGGTACCGTGTGTTGTACTTGCGGTGCAGCCGATCTCGTGGTCCGACCGGTTGGCCGGAAGTCGGCAGCGGCCCCACCGTGCTGCCGTCGCCGGTGTAGAGATCCATATCCTTGCACCAGCCAACGGTCTCGAGCACCAGCCGTCGGGTCCAACCTGGCTTGACCGGTGAATCGGGCACGCCGAACTCGAGGTGAATCTCCTCGCCCGGCCCGAAGATCGCCACAGCATCATCCGCCGTTCCCACCAGTTCCCTCACATCGCCAAACCGCGTATAGAACCCATTGGGATCGACGATTTCCGGATGCTGAGCCCGCAAGCCGTAGTCGAAATGTGGGCGGTACTGCTCCTTCAATTGCCGGACCATGAACCCGCTCTCTCGCAGGTCCGAGCTCACCAGGGGCAACTCCTTCCGGATCAGCCCGGGACACTCCTCCTGGCGAACAACCGTCAGCCGGTCCCAGTAGATCTCGAGATTCGTTCGCAACCGCAGTGCGGTCGTACCGGAAGGCAGCTTGTCGACCGGCAGGGGGAACGCCATCTGGCGTGGCATGCCGCCCGGATACCCGAACTGGCTGGCCACCTCGACCCACCGGCCCTGGCTGTCCCGGGCCTCCAGCGTCGGCGCGTCAAACCTGGCACCGGACTGCCAGGCCGCGAAAGCCGTTTGCGAATACGGAAACTCAACCCAGCCGTCAGCCACGAGCACCGGACGGCCGGATCCGTCATCCAGCGGTTTCTCGAATTCCATCACCAGGACATGCTCTCCGGCCAATCGCCCGAGAAAGCGGTGATCCAAGCCTCCCACATCGGCTGCCTCGTTGTCCCTGGCCCGCACGCGGGCGGTGACGTCCTCGTCCCGGTCATTGGTCACTTTCACCGGCGGCTGTTCGACCCGGTAGGCCAACGGCCTTCCACTCGGATCGGGCAACGCGGTCGCCAGGCGTTCGTCGAGCACGATCTGCCAGCCCGCAGGCACGTCCCACGCCACCAACGCCACCCGGTCCAGGTAGGTCAGCTCAGGCATTGGTTCGGTCAGCTTGAGTTTCAGCCGACCAGCTGTCGGTCTCAGCAATCCGGCCGGCAACAGGAAGTTCTCGGACGGATCCGACGGAGCGTAGGTGCCCGGTTCGATCAGGTATCCCATCCCCCCCACCGCCAGCAGGTCGCTGACAAACCGGTACTCGTTGCCATCCCAGGCAAACAGCACCGGGCAGCTGGTCGGCATCAAGTCGACCTCGACAATCTCGTGCCGCTGTCCGGCCACCAGCCCGAGTTGCCCCTGCGTCACACCCTCGGACCAGGTCACCTTGACGTAGTCGGCCTGTTTCTTGCCGGCGAGTCCGAACGACACCGGTTGCAGGCTCTGTCCGCCACCCGAGTCACTCGGCAGCGAATCGACACGGATGGCCGTGCCTCCGACGCGGGCCGTCACGATGTTGCCCAGGCCCGAGGCATTGGAGCGTTCGCGGTAGCGGCCCTTTTTCTTGCCCGAAAGTGCCACCGACACAAAGGGGTGACGACCGGGCCCGGCAGCCCAGAGCATCGGGCTTCCATCGACGAGTGTCCCGACGAGAGCCGGGCCACGGGCGTGCTCGGCCACGACCGATGTGAAGACTGACAGCGGCTCGTGTTCTCCCGAATCACCAACCCGGATCAGCGACAGCGGTTCGTCCGCAGCACCGCTCTTGCTGGCGGTGGGAATCGCCCAGGCCGTGAACCCACTGCTCCCGGCGACCAATTCCAGTCGCCCGTCGCCGGTCACGTCTGCCAACAGCAATCTCGCCTGCCCCTCACCAATGACCCCGTCGCCATCACCCAGCTTGTACGGCCGCGCGGCCCACTTGCCCCCGGGCTGGTGAACCCAGGCTGAAACCCGGCCGGCAGACACGGTGATCAAGTCCACCTGCCCATCCACATCAACGTCGCCCGCGACAGCCGCGTCGATGGCCAGGCCGGAGAGATCGGCGGGAAGTGTCGCCACGTGGTAGCGCCACGACCGATCGTTCCAGAGCACATCGTTGGGACTCGGCTTGCCGGCCGCCTTGCCGGATGGACCGAGCAGCAGGATGTCGAGATCGCGGTCGCCATCGAGGTCGGCCACCACCATTCCTGCGGTGGGAATTCCCTTCCGGTCGACACCGGTCTTTTTACTGATGTCCTGAAACGTGCCGTCGCGATCGTTATTGAGCAACTGGGCAGGCTGGCCACTGTGCACGAGCAGCAGGTCGAGATCAGCATCGTGGTCGAGATCGAGGAACGCCCCGTCAACTGTCTCGGCATCGGGACCCGCCGCTCCGGCTTTCTCGGTGATGTCCTCCCACGTCCCCTCTTTCACCTGCCGCCACAGCTGGTTGGGACCCGCTCGGCACAGGTACACGTCCACCAGTCCGTCATTGTCGAAGTCACCCCAGAGCGGCGCGGTCACGTTCGTCACCCCGGCCAAGGGGTGATCGGTCACCTCCTGGAACGCGCCACCGTGTTCTGCACCACCCGTGCCCAACAGGACCAGGTTGCCCTTCGTGCCGGCCAGGAACAGATCCTGGTGGCCATCGCCATTGATGTCGCAGGTGGTCACGGCGCCATGGGAGCTGGCACGAAAATCACCGGCAGCTGAGATCGGTGACGGCGGGGCAAAGACCGGTCCGGCGGGACGCGATGACGGTCTGGGGTCGCCGGAAAGAGCGACTCGGATTGCATTCGCTTTGGGCCCCATCACCGTGTACTTGTATTCGAAGGCAACCGACAGGGGATGCTCGCGCAACAGCGTGAACTCCTCCATGTGCTTCCCGGACTCCTCGAACTTCTCCACCTGCCGCAACAGGTCCCAGCAGCGGTAGTGAGCCGACTGGAAATAGGGTTCGAGCTCCAGGGCCTTCTGGTACCATCGCGTCGCTTCCTCCGGGTCCTTTTCCTCCAGGCATCGGGCCAGGAAGTAGGCGGAGTGGGCATCGAGCGGATCCTGCTTCACCGCTTTCTGGAATTGCACCTGGGCCGCGCGGATCCGGGTGGCGTGAAACAGCGAGATTCCCAGGCAGTAGGTTGCTGCAGCGTGGTCCGGATCAGCGGCCACCACGTCCTCGAGAATTGGAACCGCCGACGCTCCCTTCTGGGTCTGGTTGAGTACGGCAATGGCCAGGTTGACCTTGGCATCCAGCCAGCTGGGATTGTCGTCGACCAGCCCCTGGAACAGCTTCATCGCCTCCTGGTACTTGTACTGCTCCATCAGTCCCACGCCGCGGTTGTTTTCGGTCACCATCGCCTCGGTGACCTCGAAGGCGGCGGTTGCTGAGCCCTTCCCACCCTTGCCGGAGTCACCGCCGCCACCGGGTTCGGGATCATCGGGGCATCCGACCAGCAGGACCAGGCCCAATCCGCAGGACACCAGCACGAGCGACCAGTGACGGCGAAGTGCAACGGAATCTGACGTCGTCAGCACACGTGTCATGAGTCGTCTCCTGCCTGGTCCGGCGCGTCGAGGCCCGTGCGGCCTCGCCCGATCCCGATTCTCCGCCGGATCTCGTCCCCGGTCAGAGGATGCTCGCCCGCCGGTGGCAACCAGGGTTGGCCGGCATACGTGTGGATGTCACTCCTCAGGTGGCTCCGCATGTCATGTCCCACCCGTCGGTCTCGTTCGGCCCGCAGTGCGGCCAGGTCGATCGGAGCCACCACCACCTTTTCGCCGGGACCCGCATCAGCCTGGGCCAGGATCCGGCCGTCATAGTCGACCACCATGCTCCCTCCCGGCCAACTGAACGGCGGATAGTGCTCGAATGAGGCCCCCTGGTTGCAGGCCACCACGTAGGCCGTATTTTCCGCAGCCCGGGCCCGGTTGAACAACGTCCACCAGTCCATCGGTGCCGTGGCTCCCCAGGGATCCATATACGCCGACACGCGAATCAGCACCTCGGCCCCGTTGAAGGCCAATTGTCTGATTGTCTCGGGAAACAACCAGTCATAACAGATGGCGGCGCCGAGGCGTCCCAGGTCGGTGTCGACCACCGGAAACGGATCCCGGTCATAACCGTCCAGGTCGTGCGGGCTGGCGTGAAGCTCCCATGGAATCCAGGGATTCACCTTGCGGTACTTCGAGAGAACCCCGTCGGCACCGACCAGGCAGGTGGTGTTGAACAGCACATCAGGCCAGGCCGGATCCCGCTCGATGAACGTGCCGGTCTGCACCAGGCACCCGTACTTGGCGGCCAAGTCCCGGTACGCGTCGGTGTGCTCATTGGGCAGCTCGACCGCCAAGCGGTTGGTGAGCTTTTCCACCGAGTCGTAAATGGGTGCGGCATGAGCAAACTCGGGAAAGACCAGCAAACGCACATCGTGGAAGGGCTCGTAGCCGACGATGGTCTGCTCGGCCATCGCACACATCCGGCGCGTGCGATCGGCGATCTCACCGCGGTCCGATGGACAGGCAAAATCAGTCTGGATGCAGGCGGCGTAGTAGCGATCCATGGTCGTCCCGGCAACACGTTTCCTGGCAACACCCGTCATCCTGTACGACATCCGGCCGTCAGATGATAAGCCGGACTCCTCCCAGGCTCGCCTGGTCGTACTTGAACTTGTCGCCGTGTGACCCGATGAACATCAGGTTCTTGGGGATCTGCCATTCCTCGGACAGCCGGTCAATCAGCGCCGGGCTGAATGTCCCCTTCCACTTGATGAGCTCAAGGTCGATCTTGGGATAAGCTTCGTCGAGGACCTTCAGATCGTTCTCGAGCTTTTGAGGCACCGAGTCCGGATCCTCGACCACGGTCACCACCTTGATGCGATTGGTCTGTTCATTGTCACGGACGTACTCGACAGCACGCCGCAGGTTGTCGACCTGATCTCCTCGTGTGAAGAAGACCACGTGGTGCGAGTTGATCTCCTGGATCCGCTTGTCCAGCCTGTTCATGATCCCGCTGAAGAACTTGACCACCCACTTGCTGTGGTACTCGATGATCTTCATCACCCCCATCAGGATGCCAACACGCCACAGCATCAACATCACGACCGACAGGGCCGGGGCAAAATAATAGAGGAAGACCATGAAATAATCGGGCTGGTCCACCGCGATCCCGAGCAGCGCAGCCACAACCGCGATCGTCGCCACGATGACGAACACCCACGGAGCGCGCTCAGGACGTGGCAATCGGTCTCGCTTGATCTTCAACAGCATGTTGCCGATCGAGAAGAGAACCATCACCGAGAGGAATGACAGCGTGTAGACACCCGCCAATGCCTCCAGTGCGCCACCGGTCACCAGTAGCACCGACACGGCGAGGATGAAGAACGAGATGATGATGCGGTGGGTCGTGCCGAACTTCTTGTTTTTCTTGAGGAGAAACTGGGGCAGACACCGGTCCAGTGTCATGCGATGCACCAGGCCTGTAACACCAACGTAACTGGTCAGAACAGCTCCGCTGAGAACCAGAGCGGCATCGACGGAAACCAGGATCTTCAGCCACCCTCCGGCTGTCACCTCACCGAGGTGTGCGAGCAGGTGATCCTTGTGGAATCCCACCTCGTCAACCGGCAACACGGCGAGAGTGAGTAACGCCATGCTCGGATTGAGCACGCTGACGGCGATCCACATGTTCCGGAGAGTCTTGGGAAAGACCCCCGGTTCCTGTTCCTCGACGAAATTGGCCGAGCTCTCAAATCCCGAGATGCCCAGCATCGCAGCACAGAAGCCGAAGAAGAGTCCCGCCCAAAGACTCGTCCGGGTCAGCACGGCAAGTGTCGACTTCTGGGAACCGTCTTCTGTCCTGTCGACGTGGACAAGCACCTCGACCTCGCTGGAGCCCACCCGCCAGCGGCCCGTTTCCCCCTCGACCGGCGTCACCTCCTGGCCGTCGGTCTCGATCCCCTTGTTCTTGAAAACCTTCGCGAGCGATCCGGGTAACTCGCCATGCTCCAGCCGCTCGACGGCGCGACCGACGGCACCATCGGCGTCCTTCGCCGTCGCGCCCGGCGCGAGCATCTTGTCGTAAACCATGAGCTGCCGCCGGATGCCGTCAGAGGCGTCGGCCCGATCGAGATTGTTGCCGAGTTCACTCTTGCCCGAGCTGAACACCCACACCAGGCCGACGACGATCAGCAGTCCGAGTGTCACCAGGTGGCCGATGAAGATCCCGATGGCCACCTTGGCGCTCTCGGTGATCCCCACGATGGTCAGGATCATGAAGACAGCCAGCAGGCCAATCGTGCAGGCGATCTGGGGCAATCCATGCCACAAAGAGCCAACATAATGGACAGCCTCGATAGCCGAGATGACAGCGGTCGCCATGTAGGAGAGCAGAGTCAAGCAGGCCGCGACCGACGCCCGGGGCTTGCTGGTGGTATTGAGCAGGGCGTTGTAGGCACCGCCGTTGAGAGGCAGGGCTCCGACCACTTCCGAATAGATCTTGCGGAACAGGTACAGGAGAGCGGCGACAAACAGCAGCGACAGGGGGCTCAGATGGGCTGCGGCCATCGTGGCCAACGCCGACACGTAGAGACAGCTCGACGTGATGTCGTTGCCGCAGATTGCCGTAGCCGCCAACTGGCCCAGCTTCTTGTGGCCACCAGGATGATCGGAATCAGACATGTCCTGCCGGAGACTCCCACGTCGGGCCGCGTTGTTCGCTGACTCAATCGCGTGAACGGAAGCGGCTCGACGGATTCAAGCGCCACGGCCACCAAGACGACTAGATTACAGGGCGCGCGGCCTGCTTCACAACGTCGTTGACAGGAAGGCGCGACAGATGATCATAAGAGACTCACCACGTAACTGAAGTGGTCACACTTCAGGAATGTCGCTGGTGCCCCGTCCAATCTGTTACCAGGTCCCCCGCATTGATAAGATCAACCCGCCGACCTCACTTTGTGAATCCCCAATGACCGAGACTCCTCGTCCCACTCCCAGCCTCTCGCCCGGGCGGCTCGGGCGTCGCGAACTGCTGAGAATGAGCCTCGGCGGCCTCACCCTGCCAGCGCTGTTGGATGCGAGATCCCAGGCAGCCTCGCCCCGGTCCTCCTCGGAAGCAACGGCGGTGATCCTGGTCTGGCTACAGGGCGGAGCGAGCCACCTGGAGACCTATGACCCCAAGCCACTGTCCGGCTCGGCGTACCGGGGTCCCTACGACCCGATCGCGACCAATGTCCCGGGCATGGACATCTGCGAGTTGCTTCCGCACCACGCCCGTGTCGCCGACCGTTTCAGCCTGCTCCGATCGATGGTGCACACCGGCTTCTGCCACCAGCAGGGGACGCAACAACTGCTGACCGGACACCCGGTTCGGATTCTCAAGCAGAAGCCGGATCACCCGGACATTTTCTCGATCGTACACCGCCTGAGGCGATCACCCAACGGCGGATTGCCCAACTACGTTGGTGTTAACCCGGTGCCCTATGGAGGAGCCGCGTACCTCGGTCCGGCCTATGAGCCATTCGCTGTCACCGGTGACCCCAACACGGGCGACTTCGCCGTCCCCAACATCGGGATCAGCGATAAGCAGAAGCTGGGCCGGATGAGAGAACGGATCGGCCTGCGGCAGAGCCTCGACCGGCTCAGCCGAGATGCCGACCTGTTCCACCAGATGAAGGCTCTCGACGAGTTCGAAACCCAGGCACTCAACGTATTGACCGGACCGGCCGCGAAGGAGGCGTTCGACATCGAACAGGAGTCGACGGCCACACGAGAACGCTATGGTCGCAACCGCTGGGGGCAGCAGACACTCCTGGCACGGCGACTTGTCGAACGGGGTGTTGACCTGGTGACGACCACCTTCAACGGTTCGCTCTGTGGTCGCGTCGGCAACTGGGACGACCACGCCGTCAATCACAACGTGTTCGAGGGTCTCAAGTATCGCTGCCCGTTCTATGACCAGGCGGTGGCGGCACTGATCGAGGATCTCTTCGATCGAGGACTCGATCGTCGCGTCATGGTCGTCGTGACGGGCGAGTTCGGCCGGACACCAAAGATCTCGCACGTCGCCAGCTCCGGCAAGGGCGTCGCCAGTGCCGCCAAGGGGACCGTCCAACCGGGACGGGATCACTGGCCGAGAGCCACTTCGATCCTGTTTGCTGGTGGAGGGATCGAGCCCGGACAGGTGATTGGCTCGACCGACACCCGCGGTGAGGACGGCAAGGACCGGATCGTTGGTCGAGACGATTTCCTGGCGACGATCTACCGACACCTCGGCGTCGACGCCGACCACCTGGCCTTGGCCGACTTTGCCGGCCGGCCGATCCCCGTGCTCAGAGACGGCCAGCCCATTCCCGAGCTGACCGCCACATCAGCCACGTAGCTGAAGTGGTCACACTTCAGGAGACCACTGGTGATTCGTCCTATCTGTGACCAGATTGACGACGTCAACTCTCCCCAAAAGGTCCGGTGATACCGGCTGTGATACGTCTGTGGCCGAGGGGTCCCCAACCCCACGAAACCACGCACAATGCTACGGAAAAGTTGTTGTGACGCCGCCCGCGGTGTGTGAGCATGGATTGACCATGTTGACTATTTGCAGTGATCCTCTGCCACGCACCGACCTGACCTACGCGGCGTTTCGGGCCAGTTTCCATGAAACTCTCGAACGTCTCGTCCTGGCCAGACAATTTGACAACGACCCGTGGCAGTGCTTCGGATTCCTGACCCAGGTCCCCTTTCTGCGGACCGTTCCCCCGCAGGTGCAGCTCGACCTGCTGTCCGAGACCTGGCACCGACACGTCTGCTCGGAAACCCACATCGCCACACTGGTCGACGAAGCAGTGATTTTTGCGGCGTGCGAAACGGCCGCCCAGATAGCTCGAGACGACGCCAATCAGCTCAGCGAATTGCTCGAGCGGGGACCGCAGCGGTTGTTGCGGGGCGTGCACGACGGGTTGGCCGAAGCCATGAAGCAGCTGCACATGGCGCTCGATTGTGAGGGGGACTTCCTGGTCGTCTCGCAATTCGAAGACCTGCCGCCCGGAGAAGCCAACAAACTGAAGCACGAGATGTGTCTCGAACAAGAACGCCTCGACGAGCTCTTTGACGTGCTGAGCCGGTGGCGAGTGACACCCGGTTTCGAAACACGACTCGGCGGACTGCTCTCACTCCAGGAAATCCGCCACGCCCTACAGGTCGTCGCCGACTGATCTCCGCCCTCGCCATAACTGGACCTCGTCCCCATGGCACGCAAGAAGACAGTTCGCAAGGTATCCGCCAAGAAGACGGCCAAGAAGACGGCCAAGAAGACGGCCAAGAAGACGGCCAAGAAGACGGCCAAGAAGACGGCTGGGATTGTGGCCAAACAGGCTGCGAAGAAAGCAACCCGCCAGTCTCCCCCATTGGGACGACCGCGGATCGCGGGATCAGCCGAGCTCGACATGGAGTTCAAGCAGGACTTTGGCGCCCGGCAGATTTTCCAGTTCCTGGGCGTTCACACCTTCAAGGAACTCGAGGCGTTCAGCCCGGACGAGATCACCGATCGGGTGATCAACCCACTCGTACAGGCCGTCGAGCGGATCCGCAAGAAGCTGGCGATGGCCAACCGGCACCTGTCCGGTGATGAGAAATTTGCCCGAGAGTTCCTGGCCGAGTTTGCCAGGTTGACCGGGAAGTCATCGTGAAACACCGCGTAGCTGAAGTGGTCACACTTCAGCAGAGTCGTTGGTGGCTCGCCGCATCTGTGACCAGATGGGCTACGTGGTGTCAGACAGTACTCACTCCGTGCCTCGTCATCGGTGTCAGCGCACGACGAATTGACCGTCCCGCAGACGGACCGCTACCCTGAGGGTTCGTTGTCCGAACTGTCACCAGGTGCCGCATGCGACTCGATTCGCTCTCTCCACGCCTGCTCGGTCTCGCGGTCGTGTGCCTCGTCCTCGCACCCACCGCGACCCCGGCAGCTCCTCCTGCAGCCGCCCCCGCCCCCTCCCCCAGGCCGGCCCTGGTCTTTGAAAAGGACATCCTGCCGGTGCTCGTCGCCCGTTGCGGGCGTTGTCACGTGGGTGGGAAAAAGAAAGGGTCTCTGGATCTGGGAACGCTGTCCGGCATCCGCCGCGGCAGCGAATCCGGAGCCGTGGTCGTTCCGGGCGACATCAAGAAGAGCCTGCTGGTGGAGGCACTCACAGAGGGGAGCATGCCACCGGATGGCAAGAATCCGCCGACCAAGTCCGAGATCGCTCGGATCATCAAGTGGGTTCAGTCTGGCGCCACCACGCGAAGGGGTCCATTCAACGCCCCCGAGACTCTCTCGCAAGAAGATGTTTTGCCGATCCTGTTCACGCGTTGCGTGGTCTGCCACGGTGCCCGAGAACAGAAAGCCGGGCTCGATCTCCGCACACGACGCGACATGCTCAAGGGAGGCGAGTCCGGACCCGCGATCGTGCTGGGAAAGCCCGATGAGAGCCTGCTGGTGCAGAAGATCCACTCTCGAGACATGCCGCCGCCCAAGCTCCTGGTCGACTTTGGCATTCGGCCAGTCGAAGCCGGGGAGTTGAAGACGATCCGAAACTGGATTGCGGCTGGAGCACCGGAGATCCCAGTTGTCCCGGACGTGGCCACCCGCGAGCCCGACCCTCTGGTGAGCGACCAGGACCGCCAGTTCTGGTCCTTCCAACCGCCCAGGAAACCCAGCGTGCCGAAGCTGGTCGACAGGACTCTCTCCACGCGGGTCCGCAATCCGATCGACGCGTTTCTCCTCAAGCGTCTCGCCGAACACTCACTGTCGTATTCGCCCGAGGCCGATCGGCTCACCCTGGTCCGTCGTGTCGCCTTTGACCTCACCGGTCTGCCGCCGACGTGGGAGGAGATCGAAACCTACCTGGGGGACAAGCGGTCGGGCGCCTACGCCCGCATGGTCGACCGCTACCTCGCCAGCCGCCACTACGGCGAACGATGGGGCCGATACTGGCTCGACCTCGCTGGCTATGCCGACTCGGAAGGCAAGAGATCGGCCGATCCGATCCGGCCTCACTCGTGGCGGTACCGGGACTATGTCGTGAGGTCCTTCAATGCCGACAAGCCGTATGATCGCTTCCTGTTGGAACAGATCGCCGGAGATGAGCTGGCCGACTTTGCAGCCCCCGACGCGGTGACGCCCGCCGTACGAGACAACCTGGTGGCCACGGGGTTCCTGCGGCAGGCACCCGACGGCACGGGCTCGGACATCGTCAACACGGTCGTCGAGCGGTTCGAGGTGGTGATCGACGAGATCGATGTGCTCGGCTCATCCGTACTGGGACTCACCGTCAAGTGTGCTCAGTGTCACAGCCACAAGTACGATCCGATTCCTCAGCGAGACTACTACCGGCTGGTGGCGGTCTTCGCCGGCGCCTACGACGTCTACGACTGGCTCAAGCCTTCGTTCGTCCCTGGGCAAACCAAGACCAAGGCGGCCGGCCGCGTGCTCCCCCATGTCAGTGCCCAGGAGCTCAAGCAGCATGAACGGGCCAGGGCACGCGTTCAGGCCGACATCTCGGCAGCCCGCCAGGTGCTCACAGACCTTCAGAAGACACTCCAGAAGCAGCACACGGACAAGCAGCTGGCAAAGCTGCCCGAGGTACTCAGGGACGATCTCCGCGCGACATTGTCGACCCCGGCCGGCAAGCGTTCCGAGGTCCAGAAGTACCTCGCCGACAAGTTCCAGAAGCAGCTAACGATCACAGTCCCGGCTCTCAAGAAACAAAACGCGTCCTTTCGTCAGCTCGACAAGACCACAACCGCCCGAATCAAAAAACTGCAGGCCTCGATGCCCAAGCCCCCCCAGATCCGGGCACTCTGGGATCGTGGACAACCCTCACCCACCTGGCTCTTTCGCCGTGGTCAATTCAACAAGCCCGGACACCGTGTCGGCCCGGGTGTCCCCAGCGTACTTACCGATGGCAAGACGCCCTTTGACGTCAAACCGCCCTGGCCGGGTGCCAGGTCGACGGGCCGCCGGTTGGCGTTGGCACGCTGGCTGGTGAGTCCCGATCATCCGTTGACGGCACGTGTGATGGTCAATCGCATCTGGTTCCATCACTTTGGCCGGGGCCTGGTCGAAACGCTGTCGAACTTTGGCAATACCGGATCGCGACCGACTCACCCAGAGCTCCTCGACTGGCTGGCCCGGACCTTCATCGAGGACGGGTTCCGGATCAAACAGATGCACCGCCTGTTGATGAATTCCTCGGCCTACCGCCAGGTGTCGGCCATCCGACCCGAGGCCGAGAACAAGGATCCGGAAAATCGCTGGCTATGGCGGATGCCGATGAAACGGATGGACGCCGAGGTGGTCCGGGACAGCATCCTGGCCGTCGCCGGGCGCCTGCACGACCAGCCGTTTGGGCCTCCCGACGAGGTCGACGTGAGGCCGGACGGACTGGTCACCAGTCGCGAGTCCGACAAGGGGTGGCGACGGAGTCTCTACATACGTCACCGCCGCAAGCACATGCCCACGATTCTCGAGACCTTTGACCTGCCTCAAATGATTCCCAACTGCGTTGAGCGTCCAGACTCCACCGTGGCCAGCCAGGCACTCCACCTGTTCAACGACGCGATGATCCGTTCCCTGTCGGATGCCTTTGCCGGCCGGGTCGTGCGTGAAGCGGGCAACGAACCCTACAAACAGGTTGAGAGAGCTTACCAGCTGGCGCTTGGGAGAATGCCATCCGACGACGAACGTGCCGTCGGCCTGGCCGCGCTCGAGGAGCTCACCCGTCTCTGGAAACAGAAACCCAGGGCCTCCCAGACGCCCGACAAGGACACCCCTCCCCAGCCACCAGCCCGGCTGGCTCTCGCCACGTATTGCCACACGCTGCTCAATTCCGCCGGCTTCCTGTTCATCGATTGACACGGTCCTCTACTTGCCTTCTGCCCTAACCCTGCCCCAGCGATTTCAGACATGAGCACACCGATCCCACGACCTCCGCGTCGCGATTTCTTCCGCAGTGCTGCTGACGGCCTCTACGGCACCGCGTTGGCCTACCTGTTTGGCAGGGAACTCTATGGCGGCTCGGGCCTCCTGGCCGCTGACGCCCACGCGACCTCACCCCCCCGGCTCTACGATCTCACGCCCAAGCAGCCGCATGCGACGCCCCGGGCTCGGGCGATCATCCAATTGTTCATGCAGGGTGGCCCCAGCCAGGTCGACCTGTTCGATCCCAAGCCGATGCTGACCCGACACCACGGACAGTCGGTCTTCAAAGATCTCGCGGCAGATGTTTCGAGCCCCGAGGCCGCCGGTGGCCTGATGCGGAGCCCGTGGAGATTCGCCCAGCACGGCCAGAGCGGTACGTGGGTCAGCGAGCTGTTGCCACACACGGCCAGACACGTGGACCGGATCGCCGTCGTCAGGTCGATGTTCAACACGCACCCCAATCACGAACCCGCCCTGTACAAAATCCAGTCCGGCAAGCTGCTGCCCGGCCTGCCCTCCTTCGGATCATGGGTGGCCTACGGCCTGGGCACCGAGAACCAGAACCTGCCGGCCTACGTGGTGCTCGACGACCCGCAGTCTCGTCTGCCGGTCAATGAGATTCAGAACTGGCAGTCCGGCTACCTGCCTCCGGTCTACCAGGGGATCAGGATGAGGCCGACCGGGTCGCCGATTCTCAATCTGACACCCGATGCCAAGCAGAAACGTCCCGAGGCTGTGGTCGAGGCGAGTCGCCGGCTCCTGGCACGATTGGACCGCATTCACAAGAACCGTCGTCCTGGTCAGCTGCGGCTCGATGCCAGGATCTCCAGCTACGAGCTCGCCGCCCGCATGCAGATGACCGCCTCGGACGCACTCGACATCGAACAGGAAACGGAAACGACCCAACGCAAGTACGGCATCGGTAACAAGACGACTGACAACTACGCCCGCCGCTGCCTGATGGCACGGCGGTTGGTCGAGCGTGGCGTGCGGCTCGTGCAGATCTACACCCGCGGCCAGATGTGGGACAACCACAGCAACATCGGCAACAGCCTGGTCAACGCGTGCCAGCACACCGATCAGCCGGTGGCGGCCTTGCTCGAGGACCTGGCGGAGCGTGGACTGCTCGACGACGTGCTTGTGGTCTGGGGCGGAGAATTCGGCAGGCTACCCATTGCCCAGATCCGACCCGGGGCGGATCCCAAGAAGGCCGGCCGAGACCACGGCCCAGCCGGTTTTTCGATCTGGATGGCCGGCGCCGGCATCCGGGGCGGAACGGTCTACGGTGAGACCGACGAGATCGGATACCGTGCCGTCGACAAGCGGGTCAGCGTGGCCGACTGGCACGCCACGATGCTGCACGCTCTCGGTATGCACCACGAGGACCTCTACTTCGACCGCCATGGTTTCCGGGAACGCCTCACCGGGACCGACGACGTCCACGTGGTTCGCGAGTTGTTCAGCGGTTGATGTCGTAGAAGCAGCTGAAATGGTCACACTTCAGTGAGTCGCTTGTTGCCCGTCCAATCTGTTACCAGATTGGCTACATGGCGTCCCTCTCGTCCGGGCCACGACAGAGATTCGCCAGGACCACCGCGGCGGCGACCGAGGCATTCAGTGACCCCACGGCGCCACGGGGTGTCATGCGACACACCACGTCACAATGGTCGAGCGTCAGCCGCCTGAGACCTCGTTCCTCGCTCCCGATCACGACCAGCCAGTCCCGATCGGCTTCGGCGTCTACGAGGTCGTCCTCACCCCGCTCGCTGGTGCCCATCACCCAGAGTCCAGCATCCCGGGCCGCACGCAAGGACCGGGCGAGGTTGCCCGCCCGTGTGAAGGGGACGTGCTCGAGCCCTCCCGAGGCGGTGTCATAGGCCGTCCCGGACAACGGGGCGGACTGGTTGGTGGTCAGAATGATCCCTCGAACTCCAAAGAACGCGGCCGAGCGGAAAATGGCGCCGAGGTTGTGTGGATCCTGGAGCCGGTCCAACGCCAGCCACACACCGGGACTCTCGCCACCGACACTCTCCAGGAGTTGCTTCAGCGTGATGTCGTCCCGTTCGCGGACCGTCGCCACGGCCAACCCGGTCCGGCCCCCATCGCCACCACGATCATGACCTCGACCACGTCTCTTGCCACCACCACCGGGCAGCCGTCCCGTGCGGACCGGTACCCCCAGGCTGCGAGCCAGCGCGACAACATCCTGCCACGCCCCATGTGGGGACCTGTCCCCGACGCGCACTTCGAGCACGTCACGACCTCGTGTCTCGAGAGCCGCCAGCACGCTGTGGGGGTTCTTTAGTTCGAGCATCAGCTCATCTCTTCCTGCTCACTCGCCTCTCGGCGTTGCCGATCCGCTTCGTACAGAAGCACCGCAGCCGCCGCAGCCGCGTTGAGCGACTCGGTCTTGCCCGCCTGCTCGATCCCGATCCGCCCGCTGCAGACACCGAGCACATCTTCAGCCACCCCTTCACCCTCGTTGCCGATCACCAGGGCGACCGGACGATCAAGTCGGCAGGACCGTGCGGGGTCCGACGCCTCGCCGATCGCTGCCAAAACAGCCACCCCGGACCGTTTCAAGTCCATCACCGTCTGCACGAGGTTGTCCGACGAAGCGATCTTCACGTGGTTGACGGCACCGGCCGAGCTTCGGGCCACGTGACCGTTGATCGGTGCGTGGCGACCTCCGAGCACGACGCCAGAGACCCCGAACACCTCGGCTGACCTCAGGATGGCTCCCAGGTTATGAGGATCCTGGACGCCGTCGAGCAATAACCACAGCGGGCACTCGCCGCCGTCGTGGCTCAACTGCTGCCATGACCAGAACGGAAACTCGGCCATCCTGGCCAGGACGCCCTGGTGCTGGTCGGTGTGGCACTTGGCTTTCAAGGACTCGGCATCCGCCTGCTGGACGGTCACGCCCTGCGCATCGGCCCGCCATCTTAACTCGTCCGCCAATTCTCCCTCGACCGAATCGGCCACCCAGATGTCGACCAGTGGCCACCGGCCACCTCGGAGCGTCTCCAGCACGGCGTGCCGGCCCCAGATCCAGTCACCGGGCCGATTCCGGCCGCGGCGCGCCCCTTGTCCACTGCTCTTCCCGCTCGAGGACCGCCCGACCATACTGGTTCTCTCTCCCGGCCCGATCCCGGCAGGCCAACTGGCCGCCCTCGAGGGCCGCTGTCGATTCTGAAATCTGCCGTTTGCTGCGGCAACCCCGCCCATGACCTCACCCACGAGACAGATGTCGCCGGTGACCTCACCGGTCATCGGCTCGATCCGTCCTCCCGGATCCAAGAGCCTGGGCAACCGCGCGCTGGTCCTGGCCGCGCTGTCTCGAGGAACGACTACGCTCGAGGGCATACTCGACAGCATCGACACCCGGGTGATGATTTCGGGTCTCGGACAACTCGGCTTCTCCCTCGATGGAACACCCGCATCAGGTCGCTGGCAGATCACAGGCGCCGAGGGCAGAGTGCCGGCCGGCGCGGCGGATCTCGACCTCGAAAACAGCGGCACCAGCATCCGCTTCCTGGCAGCTCTCGCCGCGCTCGGCCACGGTACGTATCGCCTGGATGGCAATGCCAGGATGCGGCAACGGCCGATCGGGGATCTTGTGAATGCCCTCACCCATCACGGGGTCGCCATCCGTTGCGAGTCCGACAGCGGCTGCCCGCCACTGATGATCGACGCCCGCGGGATTCCCGGTGGCGAGATCGCTGTCGCCGGCACGACCTCCAGCCAGTATCTCAGCGCCCCGCTGATGGCCGCCCCCTGTGCCGAGGGCCCATTGACCATACGTATCACCGGCTCGCTGGTCTCCAGGCCCTACATCGACATGACGATTGCCCTGATGAGGCTCTTTGGGGCCGTGGTCGTCGAGGAGTCTCCCGGCTCATTCGCCGTGTCCCCGACCGGATACGACGGCATCGAGTGGAGGATCGAGCCGGATGCTTCGGCGGCCAGCTACTTTCTTGCCGCAGCGGCCGTGACCGGTGGAGACGTCACTGTCGAGGGCCTCGGCCTGGACGCCCTGCAGGGAGACATCCAGTTCGCGAGATGCCTGGAACGCATGGGCTGCGCATTGCACGAGTCAGCCCGCGGTGTCCGCATCGTGGGGGGACAGTTGACCGGGATCGATGTCGACATGAACGCGATCAGCGACACGGCTCAAACCCTGGCGATTGTCGCCGCCTTCTCATCTGGCGCTACCCGCATCCGTGGCATCGCCCACGCCCGGCACAAGGAAACCGACCGTGTTGCGGCCATGGCCACCGAGTTGACCCGGATGGGCGTACAGGTCGACGAGCACGAGGACGGGCTCACGATTCACCCCGGGCCGATCCGACCCACCCGGATCGAAACTTATGACGACCACCGCATGGCGATGAGCTTTGCGATCGCCGGGTTGGTGGCCCCGAGCATCGAGATCCTGGACCCCGGATGCACCTCGAAAACGTATCCCGATTTTTTTCGCGATCTCGACCGGCTCTGCGGGGTCGGGTCATGAACAGGCGGAGGCATCGAGGACGACGGCGGGAGTCTCTTCCCCGACCATCAGCACCGTCAGTGGACTGGCCGCCCGCCAGGACGGCCCGGCAGATTGCCCTGAAGGTCCTTCACCATTGGCAGGAGACCGGCGAGTTTGTGGCCGGTTTGCTCGACGGCGCATTCCAGCAAGCCTCCGAACTCAAGTCGGCAGACCGTGGACTCGCCAGCGATCTCGTCCTCGGCGTGGTCCGCCGCCGGGCCACTCTGGCGGCAATTCTCAAACCCCGGCTCAAGCGGCCTCCCGAGCAGGTCGAGCCGCTCTTGTGGCTCCTCCTCCAGGTGGGGACCTACCAGCTGCTGTACCATTCCGCCGACTCTCAGCATGCGTCGGTCCACGAGACGGTGGAACTGGCGAAGTGGATGCGCAAGAACCGATGGGTCGGCTTTGCCAATGGCGTCCTGAGAAGCGTGCAACGGGACCTTCCCGGAGACCACGAGTCGGCCGGCATCAGCGATCCGGCTGCGGATGCCCTGCCACTGGGACACCGCCGATTCCTGAAGCTGGCCCGGCCGCTGCTGCCTGACCCCCAAGACGATCCCAACGGCTACCTGTGTGCCGCCGGAAGCCTCCCTGCGTGGCTGGTCGCCGAGTGGTCGACGCGGCACAGCTTTGACGAGTTGCTCGAACGGGCTGCCTGGTTCAATGAGCCGGCTGCGATCTGGCTGAGGGTGAACCCGCTGGCGACCACCGGCACCGATGCACTGGCCCGTCTGGCGGATGCCGGCGTGGACGGATCACTGGAAGCCGGCGAGCAGATGATCCGGCTGGCCGGTACGGCACATGTCCCCGGCTTGCCCGGTTTTTCCGAGGGGCACATCTCGGTTCAGGACCCCTCGGCCGCGCACGCCGCCCAGCTGCTCGCCCCCGCACCCGGCGACCGAGTGCTCGACCTGTGCGCTGCACCCGGTACCAAGTCGACACACCTGGCCGAGCTCATGGAAAACCGTGGCGAGGTGGTCGCTGTCGATTCTCACCCCGGTCGGCTCGCCCTGGTGCCATCGGGAGCCGAGCGGCTGGGCCTCGACATCATCCGCGCAGTCCTTGTCGACGAAGAAGGACACAACCTGCCGGAGGGTCCCTTCGATGGAGTCCTGGTTGACGTACCGTGTTCAAACACCGGTGTGCTGGGAAAGCGGCCAGAGGCGAGATGGCGGCTCGAGGCGACCGAACCGGCGCGATTGGCCGTTCTGCAAGCCCGCCTGCTCCGCCAGGCCGCCAGCCGAGTCCGGCCGGGCGGACGCCTGGTCTATTCCACCTGCAGCATCGAACCTGTGGAAAACGAGGACCTCGTCTCAGCCTTTCTGGATGATCACGACGAGTTCTCCCTGCAAGCCCAGGTCCTGCATCAGCCTGGCCAACCGGCGGACGGAGGATTCCAGGCCCTGCTGGAACGCCGCAACGCATGACGCTCTCGCCGCACAACCACCCCGTCGCTTGTCCGGGGCTCGTCGACCGCACTACACTGAACGCAGATCGGCCCGCCATCGCGCGGGCTCGTAATACCGCGAATCCCACCAGGGTTGAACACACTCGGGAAGAACCACCATGCGTCGATTGACCAGCCTCCTCGCTCTTATCGCTCTCCTCCTCGTCGTCGTGGACGGACCCACCCCCGCATCGGCCCAGGACAAGAAAGACAAGAAAGACAAGAAAGCCGAGAAGAAAGCACCGGCCAAGATCTTCCCGGATGCCAAGCTCGAAGCGGTCATCAAGGCCATTCTCAAGAAGAAACAGGCCAAGACTGATCCGATCCAGGAAGCCGATTTGAAGACCATCTTCTTCCTCGAAGCCCCGGGAAAGGAAATCGCCAACCTGTCCGGGCTGGAGAAGTGCCCCAACCTGGCGCTGATCAACCTCGCCAAGAACGGCATCACGGATCTCAAACCGCTGGCCGGGCTGAAGAATGTCCAGTCTCTGGATCTCTCAGGAAACAAGATCGCCGACGTGACCCCGCTGGCCAAGCTCGAGAAGCTGCAATACCTGCAGCTTGAAAACAACCAGGTGGTCAAGTTGGACGGACTGGCTGGTCTGAAGAAACTGTCCGCTCTCTATCTCAGCAACAATCAGGTTGCCTCGGTCGCCCCACTCAAGGGCCTCGAGAAACTCTCCAGCCTCTACCTCGACAACAACAAGGTCGCGGACCTCGCACCGATCAAGGATCTCAAGTGGGTCGCCAACCTGGCTCTTCGCAACAACCAGATCAAGAACGTGGCGGCCCTGTCGAACATGACCGAACTGCGCTATACGTTCCTTGAGGGGAACAAGGTCACCGATCTCGCGCCGCTCGTCACCATGGCCCAGAAGGATGCCAAGGGCGACCGCCGTTTCGCCCCCTACTGGAACCTCTACGTCTCGGGCAATCCACTCTCGGACTCCGCCAAGGGCGGCCAGATTGCCGCTCTCAAAAAGGTCGGAGTTCGGGTCAACCCGACGGCGAAGAAGAAGTAGCCGACCCGTTGGCCGTCAGCCCGGATGAATCCTCTCCGGTCCTCGCTGCTACCCCGGATCAGCTACCCCGGATCAGCTACCCCGGATCCCCGGGCGACGACAGCGGCGGATTCAGTCGCCAGAGCGATTGGCCGCCAGCTTGCTGGGCACAAACAGGCAGGACCTCGGTCAGGCTGATTTGACCCCCAAAACAGATGTCCACATCTGCACCGGGGTCTCGCGGTCGGTTGTAGTAGTCGATCCCGTAGAGCACCCCCTGTCCGGCGGGATGATAGGCCACCGGCAGCGGATGCGGATCGAGAGGGCACGGCACAATGCCAGGAGACTCGTCGACGTCTCGGGGATCGGGAAAGTTGACGTTGAAGTACCCACCGGTGGCGGGACGACGTGGCAGCAGTTGCTCCAGCACGCGACGTGCCATCGGCGCGACCGTGGCCCAGTCGAAGGGACCGTAGTGATGAATGAACAGCGACAGGGCGATCGCGGGGACCTGATACAGACCTGCCTCGCGCGTCGCACCCACCGTTCCTGACATGTAGACGTCGACTCCGAGGTTCGCACCGGCGTTAATGCCCGAGAGCACCCAGTCGATCGGTTGTTGCTGCTCAACGAGTGCCATCCGTACACAATCAGCGGGTGTGCCGTTGAGCGAGTACTGGTCGCGACCGTGGTTCGTGACTGTCAGGGGCTTTTCCACGGTCACCCGGTGACTGCATCCGGACAACGCCCCATCGGGAGCCATCACCACGACGTCGCCAAATTCCTGCGCCACCTCGGTCAACAATGCCAGCCCGGGTGCTCCGAAGCCGTCGTCGTTGGTCAGCAGAAACCGCATGGCCATGGCTGCCCCGTTGGGTCCTCCGAAGCGAAAGGCTTGGAGCCTCGCCTCGGAATTCGTCAGAATCCAGACGTCGAACCAAAGAGTCTATCAGCTGGGCGGATGAGCCGGGAGCAAGAAGAGATGACCATCAGGGTGCTCTACGACGACGATGTGACGACACTGATCACGATGCGTGAAGCGGTGGACGTGATGTCCGAGTGCTTCCGGCGGCATGGTGACGGACAGCTGACCGCCCCGGCACGACACGCCGCGAAACTCGGCTGTGGTGAGTTGGTGTTCACCGTCGGTGGTTACCAGGACGACGATGGCGGACGCGTTGGTTTTCGCGTGTACGACATGGAACACTTTGGCAGCGAGGACCGAGACGAGTTGGTTGCCGTCTTTGATGCCTCCCGTGGGTCATTGCGAGGTCTGGTTGCCGGTGGCGCACTCGGCCCCCTCCGCACGGGTGCCATCGGCGGTGTCGCCGTTGATGTGCTGGCCCGCAGCGACGCCAGCTGCCTGGCACTGGTCGGCACGGGCAAGCAGGCCCGCACTCAGCTGATGGCCGCCTGCGCGGTTCGGACGTTCAGCGAGATCCGGGCCTTCAGCCGCACGGACTCCCGATGTCGTGCGTTCTGCCAGTCCATGTCGGATGAGCTGGAGCTTGAGATCCGCCCCACCACATCAGCCGAGGACGCCGTGGCTGACGCCGATGTCGTGATCTGTTCGACGATCAGCAGCACGGCTGTCATCGAGTCCGACTGGATCAGCCCCGGAACCCACATTCAAAACGTCGGGCCGAAATTCCGGGGAAACTGCGAGGTTCCTCTGTCGCTGTACTCGCGAGCCGACGTGGTGGCGACCGATGCCCCCGCGCAACTGGCAGCCTACGGCGACACGTTCTTGCTGGCCGGGACTCCGGATGCCGATCGCGTCGTCGCGCTGGGAGATGTCTGCAGCGGGCAGAAACCCGGCAGAACGTCCGCCGACCAGATCACCGTGCTCTGTTCGCTTGGACTCGCCGGGACGGAGGTGGCATTGGCCGACCGGCTGCTGGATCGTGCAGGGGACTGATCACTCGACCGCCTCAATGTTGGCGGCGAAGTGATCCAGGCTGAGTGTCCCGATGACCAGCGAGCTGACACCGGGGTGACCCAGCACAAACGCGATCGCCTCGTCAGCCGGCAATCGTCCCGAGGCGAGTCCTTTCTTGACCAGGACACCAACTCCGCGGTCACTGGCGGCCGAAATGACATCGTGGTGCGACCGATCTTCGGCGTGGTATTCCACCATGAGAACGTCCGCCCATTCAAGCGCGGCCTTGGCCCCCTCGACGGTCTTTCCCGAAAACCCGACCGCGCGGATCCGCCCCTCGTCTTTCAGTGCTTGCAGCGTTCGCACCACAGTGGTTTCGCGGAGGATCGACAGGTCGTCGCCGTGGGAATGTACGAGTACCACGTCGAGTATCTCGCGATGCAATCGCTCGCAACTCCTAATGACACTCCGCCGGGTGGATTCCTCCGAATAGTCATACGTGGACTGTCCGTTCAGGAATTCCTCACCGACCTTGGTAGAAACCACCGGTGATGCATCGTATTGATCGAGAACCTGTCCGAGCCGTGATTCGCTGCAGCCATAGGCGGGCGCTGTGTCGCACAGTGTGACACCCATCGCCAGGAGCCCGGCGACCAGCGTGTTGACCTGCTCGTCGCCTGGCAGTTCGTAATCGGCTGCGTACTTGGTGCCCTGGTTGCGACCAATCTTGAAGGCGCCGAAACCCAGGGGGCTGACCTCCATCCCGGTCTGTCCCAGCCGACGCGGCTTCATGCGAGGCTTCCCCTGCCCAGGCCGCATCGCCTGGATCGTACGGTGTCGGGATTCTAGGCCGCCTGCCGAGAAGGTCGGGCAGGCCGCATCGGTAACCACTCCGTCACCACGTCCCATGGTGGTACCGCGACCCGCGGCCGCGGCCATTCAGTGAGTCCTGCCTGGGTCAGCGGCTCCAGATCACCTGTCGATGCCACCTGAACGCCAGGACTCGTTAGGCGACGCATGACATCATCGGCCAGCACAGGAGCCAGGGCCATCTTCGTCGGCCAGCAGGAGAATGTGTTGCCCTCGGCCAGCACTCGAATGCCTGCAGGTCTTCGGCCTCCTGTGGTCGTGGCCTCGGCCCGATCCACCCGGTACGTACTCGCCTCGAGGCCCTCCAGGTCCAGGGCCGGAACAACCTCAGCCAGCTCCACGGCGGCGTGGGCCACCAGTGACGGGCGGTCCATCCCGACGCCATCCTCGGCCAGCTGTCCGCCGAGCTGCCAGATGGTTCGGCCGGCTGCATCGACGGTCGAGGTGATTGTCAGGCGAGTGCGGGCCCCATCGACCTGGTGACCACACAGAGGCGGCAACCGGTCAGACGCGCCACGCAACATCACCATGTGCAAGGGCCTCCGCTGCATCGCCTCGGTGGACAGCCCCAACGCCTGGCGGAGCGCTGCGTTGCCGGCTCCAGCAGTCAGGACCACTGATCCGGGAACGACATCCCGTGTCGAACCCGGCAACTTGTCAAACGGGTGGCCCACTTGGATTCTGCGGACCCGGCCCGGCGCATCGCATTGAAAGGTCAGGCGGTTCACGTCGATCTGGAGAATCCGTTGCTGGTGTCGGTCCGCCAGGTGAGACAACAGGCTGGCCGGTTCGATGACCGGTTCGTCCATGACCGCCACGGGCCCCGGGTGATCCACAAGCAGCTCCGGACGTTCGGCCTCCGGCAGCCGCCGCGGCGTGACCTCGAGACCGAGTCTGGCTCCGAGGAATCCGAGTCGTGACCCCAGGGATCGCCCGTGCCAGAGCAGGCAATGGGCACTGCGACGGGTGACGGTCGACAGGTCCGGCTGTGCGAGTCCGGCCAGGCACCGTGACCACAACCGCGGCATCCGGCTGACTCGCAGCGCACTCTCGTCCGCCTGACCCGCCAACGAATACTTCAGGCCGCCGTGGATGATCCCCTGGGCGGTGATCGTCTGGCCACTGCCGAGCCGCCCGGCCTCGAACAACACCGCGTCTTGTCCACCGCGAACGAGCTCATCAAGCAACCAGAGTCCCGCGACTCCGCCGCCAAAGATCGCCACGTCCGTGCGCCACATCGGTTCCCTCGCCTGAGCCAGTCGGCATCATGCCGACCGCAAGGGACCTTGTACCCGCTGGTGGCACCGCGAGGGAAGGTCAGTCGGACACCTGCACGATCGCCTCGACTTCCACCGGGATGTTCCCCGGCAAGGCGCCCATGCCCACCGCACTGCGGGCGGCCCGGCCGTTCTCACCAAAGACCTCGACCATCAGATCGCTGAACCCGTTGATAACGGCGGGCTGAGTCCCAAAATCCGGCGTGCAATTGACCATGCCCAGCACCTTCACGAATCGCGTGATGCGGTCCAAGCTGCCCAGGTGCGCCTTCAACGTGGCCAAGATGGCCAGACCGGTCACCCGGGCCGCCGCGTTCGCCTCGTCCTGGCCCATTTCCGAGCCGACCTTGCCGGTGATCATCGTGCCATCCAGCTGCACCGGTCCATGACCCGACACGTAACAGATGTCGCCCACCTGCACGACCGGCATGTAGGTTCCCCCGGGACTCGGAGGATCTGGCAACTCGAGTCCCAATTCGGCAATCCTGGATTCTGCGCTCATCGTCTCTCTCCTCGATCCTCTGTTCTTACCCCTGACGCTGCCTCGTACTTGTCCTGTGCGGGCAACCGGTCGCGATTCAATGGACTCCAGAGCATACGGACTCGCAGATGCCCTGCCAAATCACCCCCCGTGTTCCTCGCATTCGCCGCTTGCAGGACTGAGTTCCGGTCATAGAATAGGTGGATCCCGTGGTGAGACATTACGGCCTGCGGTGACCGTCCCTGGTGGACGAGATCCATCAGGACACCCTGTATCGCAACGTGTACGGGACCGAAGGATGCTACGACACCTCCGTCGGCCCCAGCCTCAAGTCGCACTCCAGAACTGGAACTGGCACGGATGGACAGCCCTCTCACCATCGGCCTGATTATCGGTGGCCTGCTTTTGGGAATCCCGTTTCTGTGGTTTCTCTTCGTGGTGATTCCGCTGTTTCCGACCTGGATCAGGTCGATGACCAGTGGCGCTCGGATTGGCCCGGCGCGACTATTCCTGATGCGGTTGATGAAGATCAACCCGTTTGTGATCGTGCAGGCGCGGATCATGGCGGTCCAGGCCGGGCTGCGTGACGTGGAAACCAACAACCTGCAGGCCCACTATCTCGCCGGCGGTAACGTGCTGCGCGTCGTGCAGTCACTGATCGCCGCCACTCGGGCCCGCTTGGGACTCAACTGGGACACTGCGGCCGCTATCGACCTGGCCGGCCGCGACGTGCTCGACGCCGTCCGCACCAGCGTCGACCCTAAGGTCATCGATTGCCCCGACCCATCTCGTCACGGCCGCACGACTCTCGACGGCGTCGCCAAGAACGGCATTCAACTCAAGGCCCGGGCCCGGGTCACCGTCCGCACGAACCTGTCACAACTCGTTGGCGGTGCCACCGAGGAGACCGTGATCGCGCGAGTCGGCGAGGGGATCGTCAGCGCCATCGGATCGTCGGACACCCACGAGGCGGTGCTCGAGCAACCGATGCTCATCGCTCGTGCCGTGCTCGACAAGGGACTCGACTCGCAGACGGCCTTCGAAATCGTCTCGATCGATATCGCCGACATCGACGTCGGGGAAAACGTTGGAGCCAGGCTCCAGGCAGACCAGGCGGAGGCGGACATGCGGGTCGCCCGGGCGAAGGCCGAAGAACGCCGCGCCCAGGCCGTGGCGCAGGAACAGGAAATGAAGGCCAAGACGGTGGAGAACCGGTCCGAGGTGGTCCTGGCCGAGGCCGAAGTGCCTCGTGCGATGGCTGCTGCGTTTCAGCAGGGCAACCTGAGGGCCGAAGATTCGATCTAATCCTTATCACCCCACAACTCCCTATCACCCTACAACGGCGGGCGAGTGAGAAGGAGCTTGGCCACAAGGGTCGACAACAGAGACGAGACGAACTGGTCAGGTGCCTGGTTTCCGATTTTCGAGTACTTCACCATGACTGACATGACCCAAGTCGAGCTGACCCCTGAGCAGCGGGACCTGCTGCTGCGTGGGCTGAACTTCATCCGCAGCTCGGTCAAGCTTTCGCTCGGTGAAAACCGGCCGTCGTTTGATGAGCGGACCGAGACGCTGGATGAGATCGCCGCCCTTGAGCAATACCTCCGCGAAGGCGTTCGGCCTCCCGCATCGGCCAACGTCGGTTAGCCCAGCCATCCGACACAGCCTCTCGACTCCCGTTTTCTCCTGATAGACCGAGCCCGCCGGACCGAGCCCGCCACTCTCATGCGGTTTCAGCACGTCTGCGTCGAGGCACTCTGTTGCCGGCTACCCGACGAGATCGTTTCGTCGGAGCAGATCGAAACGGAACTCGCTGAGGTCTACGATCGCCTCGGTCTACCTGCCGGTCGTCTCGAGCTGATGACCGGCATCCGCGAGCGGCGGTTCTTTCCGCCTGGCACACGGCCCGGCGAGATCAGTGGTCTCACGGCCGCCGACGCCATCGCCCAAAGCGGGATCGATCCCGGCCACTTCGGCTTGCTCGTCCACGGATCCGTCTGCCGAGACCAGCTCGAACCGGCGACAGCCAGTCACGTCCACGCAGCCGCCGGGCTGCCGGACAACGCGACGATCCTCGATGTCTCAAACGCCTGCCTCGGGCTGCTCAATGGCTGCCTGCTGCTGGCCAACATGATCGAGCTGGGTCAGGTGCGAGCCGGCATCGTGGTCGGGACCGAGATTGGGAGAGGCCTCGTCGAGGGCACGATCGACTCGCTCAAGAATGACAAGCACCTGACACGTCAGACGATCAAGCCCGCCTTTGCCTCGTTGACAATCGGATCTGGCTCCGCGGCCATCGTGCTCTGCGACGAGGCCCTGTCGTCGACCGGCCACCGCATGCTGGGAGGCGCCGTCCGCTCGGACACATCCGCCGCCGAACTGTGTGCTGGCGGGGTCTCCACGGCCGATCACGGCGATGACCGACCGCGGATGGAAACCGACTCCGAGGCCCTGCTGCATGCCGGTGTCGAACTGGCCGCCGTGACGTGGCACGAGACTCAAAACGCGCTCGGCTGGAACGACGTATCACTCGATAAGGCCTACACCCACCAGGTCGGGCGCGCCCATCGCAACCTGCTGTTTGAGAAGCTGGGGCTGGATCCCACCATCGACTTTCCCACTGTCGAAACGCTGGGCAACACGGGTGCGACCGCACTGCCGATCGCTGCGGCGCTCGGACAGCAGGCGGGGCACGTCTCCACCGGTGACCGCGTCGCGTGGCTCGGGATCGGCAGCGGACTTTCGAGTGTCATGCTGGGGTTCGAGTGGTAGGCGGCTCGATCCCGAGCCCCCTGCCCGTCTCACACAACGACTCCCAGGTGCCCGCATCCAGTGGCACACCGTTGGCCTGACGCGAGGCCATTTCCTGGCGGCTGCGATCTCCCGCCAGCCGAATCGTCTCCACCCCCGGCTTGCGATTCACGCCGCGGACGAACCCGAGAAGCCTGTCGGCCTCACCCAGGAAATGCCCCGTCCCGGCAAATCTCTCGGGATCCCACATCACCATCAGTACGTTGTTCGTTCCCGGGGCGCCCTCGGGTGCTGGCGGGCAACTTCCCCCGGACAGGCCTCCGACCAGGATGTCCAACAGCAAGGACAACCCAAACCCCTTGTAGCCGCCCATCGGCAGAATGGACCCGCGAGATTCTGGCGGTCCCGAAAACCGGACGGAGGGATCCGTTGTCGGCTCGCCGGCGGCATCCAGCAACCAGCCCTCGGGACACGGCTCACCGGCGACGTGCTGAACGAGCACCTTGCCGTTGGCGACGACAGATGTCGAGATGTCCAGGACCAGTGGTGCATCACCGGTCGGCACACCGATCGCGATCGGGTTCGTACTCACCGTCGGCTCAGTGCCTCCCGGAGGAGCCACGCACTTGAGCACGCCGTTGTCATTGACGGTCACCAGGCCCGCCTTGCCGCGAGACGCCACCAGCTCAGCCCACTCTCCCAATCGACCGACATGGCCGCAGCGCACCAGCGTCCCGGTCGCCACGCCCAACTCATCGACCTTCTGCTCCAATCGATCGATCAGACGCGTCATCTGGACCATGCCAAACCCGAATGCCGCATCAGCGCAGATCATCGCCGACGTCTCCGAATGCACGACCAGCTCCGCTCCAGCCACCAGCTCACCGGTCTCCAGGAGTGGCAGGTAACGTGGGATGCGGACGACCCCGTGTGAATCGTGGCCTCGCAGGTTGGAACCCACCAGGCTCCCCGCAACCAGATCCGCCTCCGAAGACGGAACGCCGGATGACTGGAACATCGCCGACGCGAACCGGGTCAACGCACCCGCCTCGACTCGAATCTCCTCAGACATCTACTCCCCTGCCGCCTTCCCGTTTTTCGACTCACCGTTCGCCGACGGTTTCCCGAGCCGCCAGTTGCTATCAAAGAAATCCGCAAACCGTATCGTCTCGTCGTACCCCCCCGTCTCGATGGGTGAGAAGCCCTGGACGGCGATGTCCCCGAGCCGGGGAAAGAGCCATGAGTTGGAGTTTTTGAAATCCGCCTCATGAAACGTATGGCCTGAGTTGATCACCACGTAGCGACGTGGATTCAAGGGGTTCGGGTAAATCATCGACAGCCCGTGTGAATCCGGATCGTAGGTCTTACCAGCCACGCCGATCGCCTCCCGCTGCCACGTGACAGGCAGCCGGTCGATCACGCGCGCCAGGATCGCGTTCGAACCCGGGTCCCCGAAGAGGACCAGGTTGTTGTTGGCGATGAGGTCGTCGGTGACCGACGTGTCGTCGACGATCCGAATCCGGCCTCTCAGCCACTTGTCGAATTCGAGCCCAAACCGCTTGAGTGTCCAGTTGGCCCAGGCCTGCTGCTTCACGGACCACGGTGTGCCGGTACCGCGCACGCACACGAACGGCTGCATGAAGGCGTCGTCGATGGGGCCCTGGAGATCGCGACGTTTGTTCGTGTCGAGGTTTTTCTGGAATGACCTCGAGTCGTCATACCCGAGCACGTTCCAGTCCTTTCCCACCTTCTGGTAATAGACGCCGGGCAGCAGTCCATCGGCGGCCGTGGCCAGCCGGTGCGCCACTCCGTCGATCTCGATCCGGTCTGCCACATCGCGAGCCACCTGCAGCGCTCGGACGTTGCGAGTCCTGAGCTTCAGCACGCCGTCTTCGCCACGCGTCGCCTGCACAATCGCCGGACGATACAACTCGTCCATCTCCTCGACCGTCAACCACTCGCACACGTTGAACTTCACCGTCCAGGTCACAAACCGGATCTCGGTGCGACCCGGATACGCCTTGCGACCACGCTTGGAGTGTTCGTCATGAAACGCCATGAACGTCTTGAACGACTCGGGGTGAAACCGGTGCCCCGTCTTCGGTCCGATCAACAGCTTGATGTCGACGCCGAGCCGCTTGGCACGTTCGACCATCGTCGTGCTCGCCAGCAACTGTGCGTCGTCTTCGCCGCCGTAGGTGCACACCGGCACGTTGTGGGCGTTGAGCGCGTAGGGGACCACGTCATAGATCGACAGCGCCCTGTGCTGATGCCGGGGGCGTGGTTCGGTCTGCTTCTGGTACTTGTAGAAGTCGACAAACCCGGCCCCGGGGCCGACCGATGACCATCGGCTCGGATGGTGCAGGCCCAGGTGCCAGGCCCCGGCGCCGCCCATCGAGAAGCCCCACAGGGTGATCCGGCGATTGTCGATGCGGACACGCCTCTCCACGTCGGCCAGGGCCTCGAACACGTCCGTCTCACCCGCATACCGGTACGCATTGTTCGTGCGACCAAACACGTCCAGCTGCACAAACGCCTGCCCCTCCGGCAGGGCCCGCCCGTCGTGTTGCGCGACGAACCGCAATTCGTTGAGCGTGCTCCCCCGGCCATGCAGCTTCAGGTGGAGCGGGTAGCGCGTTCCGGACCGCGGGTTGATCTCCGTGGGCAGGGTCAACGCGTAGGGCTGCACGGATCCATCAACCTTGGAATAGTAGCCTCGGATCGTGGTTCCTGGGCGGAGCGGCCATCCCGCCTTGCCCGAGGCCAGCTCCTGGGCACGCCGCTGGCCCGTCTCGAGCGCCTTCCGGGCGTAGCCCACCCACGGAGAGACGGCGCCGGCACGGCGGGACGGGTAAAACTCGTTGTGCCTGAGTGCCCATTCCACGGCCTTGGCGAAGACCTCCACGTCAGCCACCAGCCGACGATCAATCGTCTCGTTCTCTTTCAACGCCTGGACACGTCCGATCAAGACCTGGCGTTCGGCCTCCAACGACTTCGCCACATCGGGCGGAGCCGGATTTGGCTTGACGGTGAATTGCGCATGCCCCGTGCCCGGTGCCAGCAGGGCCAGGCCGATCCCCATCAGCAGCGTCTTGGAGGCCATGGCGGTCCGTGTCATATCCCTGGTCAACATCTTCAAGTCCCCCCGAGTGCGATCCGACGCGCAAGCCACGCCCGGTGATCTCCGGTCAATCGCCTCCGACCGTTTCAGCCGACTCAAATCCACACTCCTTGTGCTTGCCATCGCAGAAGGGCCGATTCTCCGATGCCCCACAACGGCACAGCGCAAAGGTCTCCTTGCCACTGAGGTCGAAGGCGTTGCCTTCCACGTCGGTCAGCACCACCGATCCGGTAACCAGGAACGGTCCATCTTCTCGAATCTTGATCTCCACATCTGCCATTGCCGCGATCTCCTCATTGTGCAACGCCCACGCGCCGCACCCATGTCCAAGTCACCCGCGGCCCCATCGTCCGCGGTCGTCGCCCGAGACTAATCGTCGAATCGGGCAAACGCAAACAGCCGTCACCTGCCACCTGCCGCGGCGCAGATCATCTTCCTCCCCCCCCGCGGACTGGAAAACTCGACGACTCTCCACGACAATCCGCCAGCACGCTCGTCCCCGTGATCGATCACGGGGGGTCGTCACGGAGGAGTTTGCAGGATGAGTGACCCATCGTCCCAATCGCCAGAGGCTGATCGCACATCGGTCGTCGACGAGCTGAGATGGCAGAAGTTTGCCGTGCTCGACGATGGGTTCGTCTGCCTCGTCGACGTGATGGGAGACGATGGTTCGGTCGTCCAGGCCGCGCGCGTCAGCTACGGAGCCGGCACCCGAAAGGTGTCCGACGACCGCACGCTGATCAGGTATCTGCTCAGGCATCGACACACGACGCCGTTCGAGATGGCCGAGGTCAAACTGCTTGTCCGAGTGCCGATGGACTGTTGGCGGCAGTGGATTCGTCATCGCACCGCCAACGTCAACGAATACAGCACGAGATACTCGATCGCGATCGATGCATCGCAGGCCACGGCCGCCGACCAGTGGCGGACGCAGGCCCAGAGCAATCGGCAAGGAAGCGGTGATCCGCTCGGACAGGAGGTCGGAGAGTCGCTCACCAACAGCGAACGCGAACTGCAGGAACTTGCCAAGCAGGTCTACCAGGATCGGCTCGACGCCGGGGTCGCTCGTGAACAGGCGAGAAAAGACCTGCCACTGTCGACCTACACCGAGGCTTATTGGAAGGTCGATCTGCACAACCTGCTCCATTTCCTGGCCCTCAGGATGGACAGCCACGCCCAACAGGAAATCCGAGACTACGCCACGTCGATTGGCGAAAACATCGTCAGGCCTTTGTTCCCGGTGGTGTGGGAGGCGTTTCAGGACTACCGCATCGGCGGCATGTTCCTCACGCGACTCGATCGCGATGTTCTGCAACGATTGATGACGGCGGCCTCCGAGACCGGCATCGCACCACCTCTGGATCTCGAGACCTTTCTCGCCGCCCAGGACCCCAAGTGGGCGACGCTGACGCGTTGCCGGGAACGGGACGAATGCCACGACAAGCTGGCCAGCATGGGCGTCGTGGTGCCGAGAGTCGTCGACTGATCACCAGACCAAGCGAACCGGGGCGACGACCAAAACACCCGCGACGATGCTCACGCTTTCGGTTGGACCATGCCGAAACATCTGCTACGGTAATCGTTCCCCCTGTGGAAAAGTCCATCGACGGAGACACCCCGTGGTCAAACTGCGGCTTCGAGACAACGAGAAGATCCAGGACGCCGTGAAGCGGTTCCGGAAACTGGTCGAGCACGCCGGCATCAAAAAGGAGATGCGGCGGAGGGAATACTACGAGAAGCCCAGCGACACCGCGCGACGGGCACGACGCAGAGCGGCCCGGCGAGCTCGCATCGCTCAGCGCTAACCACAACCGTCTCGGCCTCTCAAGCAATCAGCCGGTGATCCCCTGCGAGGGATCACCGGCTGATTGCTTTTGGAGCTGCTGGTGAGTGGCTACTCGTCGTCGGCATCCGGGTCAGGAACGATCTCTTCCTTGATCGGCTGCACCCAGTACAACTTCTTGCCCTTCGCCTTGAGAGCCTCGGCCTTCTTGTCGGCCTCGCCTCGCTCCTCATAGGGAAAACGGGCTTCCTCGCGCATGCTGCTGCTGTAGACGCCCCAAATCAGCCGGTAACGTGTCGGCTCGGCCGCCTTCTTTTTCTTGCGTTTGGTCGTTTTCTTGGCCGCCGTCTTCTTGGTGGCTGCCTTCTTGGTGGTGGCCTTTTTGGCCGTCTTCTTTTTCGCCATCAGGCTCACTCTCTCGTACCGCGTGTCGAAACCTCGGTTCCAGACGATCCGCACCCACCTAGGTTATCATCTCGCCGGCCAACCGACTACTCTCACAAACACCCTCCCCGCCCCGGACCCGTCACGCTCATGAGTCATCTCAAACACGCCAAGCCACAGGAAATCGGGATTGATCCCGATCGACTCGACACCGCCTGCCGGATGCTCGAGAAATGGACTCGCGGCCCGAAGCCGGTCGTACCAGGTGGAGCCATTCTCGTCGGACGGCACGGCCGCGTCGTTCCGCCGAGGTTTTTCGGACGTCAGGGCCCGGAGCCTTCGGCTGAGCCGATCCGGGAAGACAGCATGTTCCTGCTCGCCTCGATCTCCAAACCCATCACCTACCTGGCCGGCATGCAGCTGGTCGAACGCGGACAGCTCAACCTCTCCGACCAGGTGGCACGGCTGATTCCCGACTTCGCCGCGCACCACAAGGAAGACACACTCGTTGAACACCTCTTCACTCACACGTCCGGCATGCCGGACATGCTCCCGGACAATGCCGAGTTGAGACGAAAGCACGCGCCGTTGAGGCGATTTGTCAGCGGAGCTCTCGACGCGCAACCGCTGTTTGACCCCGGCACAGATCTCAAGTACCAGAGCATGGGCACGCTCGTCGCCAGCGAGTTGATTGCCCGGATCGAGGGGCGGCCAATTCGTGACGTCCTCAAGCGTAACCTGTTTGAACCACTCGGGCTCAAGGACATCGCACTGGGCAGCCGCGGAATGGAACGACGCAGGCTCGTCCGAGTTGAGATTCCCGAGTACCAGATCGGATCTGACTTTGGCTGGAACAGCCGGTATTGGCAGGAACTGGGAGTCCCCTGGGGCGGGGCATTCGCTTCGCCCGAAGACCTCGCGGTGATCTGCCAGCTGATGCTCGGTGACGGTGAGGTCCGCGGCACGCGGCTCCTGGCACCCGCCACCGTCCGATCAATGACCGACAACCGACTCGCCACCATGCCCGGCATCGATGCCCGCACCGCCGCCACCAGGCCCTGGGGGCTCGGCTGGAAGCTCAATCACCGAGGCACCCGGGGTAGCTGGGGCGACACCCTCGGCCCGGATGTCTTTGGACACACCGGGGCCACCGGCACCATGTGCTGGATGGACCGTCAACGGGATGCCTTCTGCATCCTGCTTACCAGTGCCATCCGCTCCCGCGCCCCATGGCGACTCGTCCACCTCTCCAACACGATTTCCTCTGCGATCCTCTGATCGCACTCCATGAGAGTCGAGATCCTGAGTCGTGAATGGCAGCGGCCGACCTGGAAGGCTGGGGGGACTGGGTAACAACATTGTTCACTTTGTGGGCTCGGACCCCAGGGCCGAGTGGGGTGACGCGATCGAAATAACCAGAAAAGGTTAACCAACCGGAGCAACTCGTCCGATCAAAAGAACCAGCATCCGTGCCAATGCGCGGGGTTTCTCGTACGCGGTTCGTACGCCACTGAGGAGAGTTGGTTCATGCGACGGTTTCAGACATGGGCACTGCTGGCGGCCCTCCTGGCAGCCACGCCCGGCATCACCACGGCGGGTTTGCCATCGTTCCTGAAGCTGTTCGGGGGCAAGGAAGAGGCCAAGGCTGCCCCGACAGCTGAAGAAACGAAGGCATTCAATACCAAGATGGCCGAGTCGATCGCGGAGGCCCTCCGGGCCGAAGGATTGACCGGTTATGACATCCGGATCAAGTTCCAGTCCGGCAAGGCCGAATTGACCGGCTCGATTGCCGACGCGGGGCAGAAGGCCGCGATCACCACGGCGGTGGCAGCGGTCTCGGGTGTCCGGATGGTGGACAACCAGCTGGCGATTGCCAAGCCGGTTGCCCAACCGGTTCCCAGAGCCGAGGCAGCACGTCAGCCCTCGGTGAAACCGGTTGCGTTTGCGAAGCCGGCTCCGTCTGCTTCCGACAAGCTGGCGAATCAGAAGATGGCCGAGCAAATCGCTCGGGCACTCGGTGCCGCAAAGCTGAGCAGTTATGACATCGAGATCCGCTTCCGACGGGGCACAGCCCAGTTGGCCGGAACAGTCAATTCCCTGCAAGAGCGGGCCTACGCCGAACAGATTACGGCCAACGTGCCTGGTGTGAAGAAAGTCGAGAACCAACTGGCTCTCGGTCGTCGTCCCGCCGGGTTGCAGCAGGCGGCCTATCAGCCGGCCGGTCCGGCCCCGGCACCTCCAGGATCCGCAGGACCCGCGATGCCGGCCCCGCCCAGCTACGGACACCCCGGCGGCCGTGCCTCGCACGTCGTCTACAACATGCCCAACATGCCGAATTACGCGTGGCCGAGCTACGCGGCCTACCCGAACTACAGCCAGGTGTCTTATCCCGAGCAGTACAGTGCCAGCGCCTGGCCATACATTGGACCGTTTTACCCCTATCCGCAGATCCCCATGGGCTGGCGACAGGCTCAGCTCGAATGGGACGACGGCCACTGGAGCCTCAATTTCCGTCCTCGCACGGACAAGTGGTGGTGGTTCCTGAACCCGGAGAACTGGTAGAGGGCATTCCTGTCTCAGCCCCCGGGCCAACCGGGATCGCTCCCAGGGCATCAGCCTGGCGGCGGACCGGTCCTGGGGAGCCCAAGGCAATCCGACATCGACGTGGACCCCGTCTAGGGAATCTAAGAGATGACACGCAACAGAAGACTGGCCCTGCTCCTGACCCTGGCGATTGCCTGTTCAGCCAGCAGCGGCTGCCACATCTTCACCGGCTTCGTCGCCGTGGTCCTCGATGGATCCAAGTTCTTCGTGACCACGCCGCTGATTCCGGTCAGTCCGTACTTCAGCGAGATGATCGAAGACACGTATCACGAGGAGGAACGATACGGCAAGGTGCCGGTGCTGGACCCGGTCGAGGGCGAAAACGCACCTCTGTACTGCCTGGATCCTCCGTCGGAGGACGAGGTGATGAGGTCGCTGCCCGATCAAGCCTCTGGAGGCTATGCCTTCCTGGCGGAGACGACCCGAAACAACGTGAAGATCGTGGTTGAGTTGATTGTTGACCGTGTCGATCCCTGTCGCTTTTATCCGATGGTCGGACCGGCCAAGTTGCATCACTGCCACTACAAGGCGACGGTGTATTACGACAAGACGATCCGGTCTCACTGGCCGGTGCCGTTCACCAACACCGACGCGACCAAGGACGTGGTGTATCTCGACCACGACCACCTGATCCGTTGTGCGGGGCCCCCGACACCTCGCTAGGCGTCAACGCCCGCGTCCAACATGACTCCCGCAGGAGGCCCGCCTCGAGCATCGCTCGGAGCGGGCCTTTCGCTTGCGCCACCTTCTACTTGATGGGGCTGCGCGGGGAGAGTTAAGATAGGGCCATGGGCGTCTCAGGCATGGCGCGAGTCACCGTGACTGGTGCCATCACCGACCTTGCGTCTCCCCAGCTCCAAGTTCACCACTCATGCGCAATTTGTCTGTCTCCCCAGCGCTGCTGCTGGCGCTGTTGCTGGCCGCACCGACTGGGTGGCTGCCTCGCACATCACAGGCGTCCGCGTCCCTACGACAGGCTGCCGGGGACGACGACTATCGGCTCGGGCTTGGGCATTACAAGCAGAAGCGTTGGATGCTGGCTGCCGAGCACCTGCGGTCGTTCGTCAAGGCGAAGCCGCGAGACGAGAAAGCTGCTTCGGCCAGGCTGCTCCTGGGCGTCTCACTGACACATCTGAAGAAATACACCGAGGCGCGCAGCGAACTGACCCGCTTCGTCTCCGATTTTCCCAAGGACCCCAATCGGGGTGAAGCCCTGTTTCGAATTGGGGAATGCAGCTACTTGTTGGGCGAGTACGCCACAGCCGTCCGTGGACTCGACAGTTACCTGAAGTCCGCGCCCAAGCACACGCTCAGAGACTGGGGCCACTACTATCTCGGCGACGCGCTGGTGCAGCAGAAACAATTCACCGCCGCCGAGGCGATTTACCGAAAATCCCTCGCCGAGTTTCCCCGGAGCACTCTGGCCAATGATGTCCGCTATGGTCTGGCGGTCTGCTGCCAGCACGGCATGAAGCAGGACGAGGCACGACGCCTGTTCGGTCGACTCGCTGCCGACAAGGCCTCCGGCCACGCCGATCGGGCCCTGGCTCAGCTGGGTTCACTCGAGTTTGACGCCAAGCGATTCGCCGATGCCGCCTCGGCCTGGGACCGTCTCGCCCGGGACTTTCCCAAGAGTCCGGAGGCGTCGGGAGCGAAAATGAACTCCGGGTTCGCCCGATTTCAACTGCAACAGTACACCGAGGCGATTGCCAGCTTCCGGGCGGCGCGCACGAACAAGGCCCAGGCGGCAGAAGCCGACTACTGGCGAGGCGTCAGCTACAAGGCACTCGACAAGACTGATGAGGCCATCCGAGCGTTTCGGGATGCGGAATCGAATCAACCAGCTGTGGCTCTCGCACGCGACATTCAGTTTCAGTGGGCCGACACCGAATTTCGTTCTGGTCAATACGACCTGGCCGCCAGTCGGTTCCAGGATGTCATCACCCGGTGGCCTCGCCATCCCGCCGCCGACCAGGCCTTGCTGTTTGCCACTGAATCTGTGCTGCTGTCGGCCTCCCAGCTCTCCGAACCAACCAACCGCCAGAAGAAGCTCGCTGAGGCCGGGCAGCTGGTCGATCGTTTTGCACGAGAGTTCCCCAAGAGTCGTCTGACGGCGCGCCATCGCCTGCAAGCGGGACGACTCAAGCTCGCCGCTGGCAAGGAGGCGGACTTGCGGGCTGCAGTCGGGCTGTTTCGCCAGGCGGTTTCCGAGGGCGACACCGAACAGTCTCGCAACCGGGCCCGCTACCAACTCGCCAGAGCCGCCAGCCGTCTCGGCGACAACAAGCTGGTGCTCCAGACGCTCCGCCCGTTCCTCAAGTCGATCGACGATTCCAACAAGCCGGGTGAATTTGACGATGCCCTGGTCCTGGCGGCCTCGAGCTTCCTGGCCGCCGGCCAGCACAAGTCGGCCTCCACCGCCGCCACCCGATATCTCAAGAAACACCCCACCGACCAACTGGCCACCGACGCGCTGGCCGTGCAGGCCGAATCGGCAGAGGCCCTGGGGGAAAGCCGTTCAGCCGACCTCTCCTTGACTCGTCTCGCCAACGTCTCCAGGAACAACCCGGTCTATGCCCAGACCGTGCGACGGATGGCTGAGCAAAGCTACAAGGCGAAAGACTACGCTCGTTCGAGCACGCTGTTTGGCCATCTCGTCGCACTCGGTCCTCGGTCACCTTTCCACGCCGCCGGATTGTCGGGACGTGGTTGGAGTCTTTTCGAATCTCGCAAGTATGCCGAGGCGGCCGAGATTTTTGGGCGGGTCGTGTCATTGCATCCGAAGGACGATCTCGCGGCCGAGGCGGCCTACAAGTCAGCTGAGTCCTACGAGAAGGCGGGCCAGGCGACCAAGGCGGCCGAGGCCTTTCGTCTGGCCTCGCAATCCTACGCCCAGAGCTCATTCGCCTTCCTGGCAGCCCGTCGCGCCGCCAGGCTACTCGCCCTGGGCAAGAAAACCGCCGAGGCCGACTCCGCCTACGCCGCCCTGCTGAAGGATTTCCCCAAGGCGAAAGACCAGGATGCTCTGCTCTACGAGTGGGCTGGGGTCCACGCCGACGCGGACGATTTCAAGAAGGCCGATGTGCTCTACCGCCGGCTCATACGGGAGCACCCACGCAGCAAGCTGGTTTCCGCCGCTCAATTCAGTCTCGCCGAAAGTGATCTCCTTGCCGGACAACTCGCCAAGGCACAGGCCACCTTCCAACAGGTCGCTCGCTCGTCCACGGCGCCGGCCGAAATCCGACAGGACGCCCTGTTCCGCCTCGTTGGCATCGCCGCCGAAAATAAGGACTGGAAGCAGGTTCGCCAGTTGGGCCAGTCGCTTTTGACGGGATTTCCCGAGAGCCAACACACCTGGGAGGTTCGCTTCCAATTGGGACAGGCCGCGCTGCACCTCGCAGATCTGCCCACCGCCACACGCGAACTCTCGGCCGTCGTGGCCCAGGGTGACGCCAGCGGAGTCGGCGACACGGCCTGGTTTGAGCAGGTTTACGTGCTTCTGGCCGAAGCGCAATTCCGGGCCAAGGCATACGACGCGGTGACAGGCACCGTGAGAGATTTCGAAGAGCAACGTCCCCAATCGAAAGTGCTGTACAAGGCTCACGAGATTCTTGGACGATCGCTCGCCAAGAAACCGCGACCGGATTTCGTTGGCGCACGCCAGGCCTTCCAACGCGTGATCGACTCGCCCGACGGGCGAAAGACTCTCACCGCAGCACGCAGCCATCTCCAATTGGCCGATTCTTTCCTGCTCCAGAAAAACTACCGGGAAGCGAAGAAGCAGTTCCTGGCGGTCCAGATCCTTTACAGGTACCCCGAGGTCCAGGCGCCGGCCCTGTTCCAGGCCGCCTCCTGCCAGGTGCAACTCAAGGAATTCCGAGGTGCGGTCGAGACATTCGAGTTGCTGGTGAAGGAATTCCCCCAGAGCTCGTTCGCCACGAAGGCCAAGAAACGACTGCCCCAGTTACGACGGCTGATTCGGTCATGATGCGCGTCTCGCAGGTCACAGCACCGCATTGTACCGCTCGCCCGGCCGGTGCCGGGCCGCACCCACTTCGCCGCCTTCCCGTCGGTCCCTGGCTGGCGGTCGGCCTGGTTGTCGTCTGCCTGTTCGGTGTCGCCTCAGCCCAGGATGGCACCCCTGCCACCTCTCCGGCGACAGCCACCAGCGACTCGGCGTCCGAGGAGGATTCCAAGGGAATGCCCACCGACCCGGTCGGCATCATGAAGCGACTCGGCTGGCTGGGATGGATGTTCCTGGTTCCGTTTGTCGGAGCCACCCTGATCGCCATGTGGTTTACCGTCGAACGGCTCGTCGTGCTGAAACGGAGCCGTGTGATCCCCAAGCCGTTTGTCGACCGGTTTCTCGAACACCTCCGGCAAGGCAAGCTGGAGCGAGAGAGCGCCCTGAAGCTCTGCGAACAGAGCGACAGCCCGGTCGCGGCGGTCTTCGCACATGGCGTCCGGAAGTGGGGCAAGTCGAGCGTCGAGGTCGAGCAGGCGATCATTGACGGCGGAGAGCGTCAGATCAGTGAGTTGCGGGCTCACCTGAGAGTCCTCAATGGTGTCGCCACCGTGACGCCGCTCCTCGGACTGCTCGGGACAGTCCTCGGCATGATCCAGGCCTTCAACGATCTCGCGGCGGCCGGTGCGGTCAACAACATCGAACAGCTGGCCGTCGGCATCTCGCTGGCACTGCTGACCACAGCCTGTGGACTGGTGATCGCCATCCCGGCCCTGATCATGTACATGTTCCTCTCGGGCCGCGTTGACTCGCTGGTCATGGAAATGGACTACCTGGCACAAAATGTCGTGCGGTTGATCTCTGCCGAGGCTCTCGCCGACGGACCTCGCCGGAAGCGATCGTCGTCATCCGGCGGTTCCTCCAAGCGGGCCGTCTGACCGGGCTCGGTGAGGCCCCGCCCGCCGCCTCACACCCGCAGCTCTGCCCCCCGCTGCCCCCCGCTGCCC
>MDTE01036107.1_pt1 | contig 49736 bp, 46 predicted proteins | sample 811231 | NCBI WGS metagenome assembly MDTE01 (sample SAMN05326651, study PRJNA326480) | marine metagenome | isolation source: seawater | place: Indian Ocean: Red Sea | collected 2010 | reverse complement strand
CCATAGGGATAGCAGATGGAGATTCCGTGGAAATTTCCAATCTCCATAGACAAATTATCTATGGGGTAAAGGACATAGGAAGGCCAAAGGTTGAATGTGCAAGTAGATTTGTAAATGGCATAAATCCAGATGTAAAGGTGGAAGTGCACCATACAGAAGTAAATCCCAACAACATTCTAGATTTGATTGAAGAGTATGATTTTATAGTCGATGGTACTGATAATTTTGAGAGTTGTTTTTTAATAAACGATGCTTGTACTTTATCCAAAAAACCATATAGTTATGGAGCAGTTCTTAGGTTTTCAGGGAGGGTAATGACATTCCCAAAAACGGACAGTTCTCCATGTTATAGATGTTTGTTTAAAACCGCCCCACCTCCTGGGACTGTTCTTGATTGTGCGACTGCAGGAGTTTTGGGTAGTGTTGCAGGAGTAATAGGGAGCATACAAGCGACAGAGGCCATAAAAAATGTTGCAAAAATAGGAGAATTAGTACAAGGAAGAATCATAGAATACAATGCGTTGAATATGTCGTTTGAAGAGACGAACATCAGGAAGAATCCAAATTGTCCTATTTGTGGGAAGGAACCAATTATAAAAAATATTAAAGATGTGGAATACACGGGATCGTGTACGTTGAAATGAAAATGGGGTGCAAAAATTAGGTGCGTACGCTTACAACTAGTCCATCTCCAATGGGTATGACGAATGTTGTGAGGGAGGGATCTTTTTTCAGTTCAAGTAGGTAATTTGCAGTTCCCATGGTATTTTCATTGAGTGGCGGGTCGTCGGAATCCGGGTCGAAAAAGGAGATCAAACCTTCGAAACTCACTGTTAACCCCGACATAGCATTGTCGGCGATTATAACACCTCCAGGAAGAAGTTTATGCTTTACAGCATGGAAGTCTAGTAGGTAGTCTTGGTTATAATGGTCAAATAAAATTAGATCGAATTGTTCAGAATAGTTATCAAAAATTTTGCGGGCTTCACCTATTTCAAATATTGCTTTGTCGGAAAGGTTTGCCCGAGTGAGAAAATCGCGGGCTAGATCTAATTCGGCTTGGTCCCGGTCCGTTAATACAACAGATCCGTCAGAGGGGAGTCCGCGTGCGATCCAATATGCAGAGTAGCCGAATCCTGAACCAAATTCAAATGCTCTTGTTGCACCAGACATAGTAGTGATGAGCTCTATTGCCCTTCCAGCTTGGAGACCAACGGTGGGGAAATTCCTCTCTTGTGCTAGGAGTTCCATTTCTAGTAAAATTTCAGTGGGTTCGGGAGATATCAAATCTAAAAATTTAAGTGCACTATCGGAGAGTATTGAATTCATTTTATTGTATGGACAGAAGAGGGAAAGGTATTAGTATATTTTCCTGGTTGGAAAAATTATAACAAACATTGCATTTAAACGCAGTTCCAATGAGTGGGGGTTTAGTTAATCACATTGATGGTTAAGAGACCAGTGAGTGGGTGAGTCTCTATAGAAACATTTGTGTCAAATGCCTCCTGAATATTTCTACGAGTTAGAACAGATTTGGGAGCCCCCATGGATAAAATTTCACCTTCAGATAGTAAGAGGAGTTGGTCGCAAAAATTAGCTGCCAATTCCAGATCATGTAAAACTACGATGGCGGTTTTTTTAAAAGTATCAACCTGATCTTTAATGAGAGAAAGAATACGCGCAGTATGACGAAAATCAAGACTTGCTATTGGTTCATCAAGTAAGAGGATTGGAGTTTCTTGGGCGAGTGTTCTGGCTATGAAGACACGTGCTTTTTCGCCACCGCTTAATGAATTTATAGTTCGTTCAGAAAGTGTTGATAGGTCAGTTTGTTTGATTGCCCAAGTAACGATATCAGTGTGCGAATCGAATCCTCCGAAACGTGGACTATGAGGATAACGACCCATTTCTACAATTTCTCGTACAGTGAAATCAAAAGAAACCATCGTGTTTTGAGGAACTACAGCAATTTTTTTACTTATCTGATGTGCGGAAAGCTGGGTTATCGATTCAGACCCCACATAGACATCTCCTTGGGCAGGAGTAATATGTCCATTCAATACTCTCAAAAGTGTAGTTTTTCCAGACCCATTAGGACCCACGATCCCAATGAATTTGGATTCATCAAAGTTTGTACTTATATTTTTTAATATAGGCATATTGTCGATATGAACAGAAACATTTTCCACTTTTATAGAAGTCATCATACAGACCCCCCTCTATTGCGCAATAAATAAATAAAAAATGGAGCCCCTACTAGTGCTGTGACAACTCCAACTGGTACTTCTGCGACACCAGATCTAGCTACGGTATCGGCTATAACTAGAAATATAGCCCCAGATAGTGCGCTTGTGGGGAGTAGTATACGATGGTCTGGTCCGACTATAATACGCATTATATGAGGAATGATGAGTCCAACAAACCCAATTATTCCAGATACGGAAACCGCGACTGCAGTTAGGAGACTTGCCACTCCTAAGAGTAGTCTCTTCGTTTGTTCTACGTTTATACCTAAACTGTGCGCACTCTCTTCCCCAAGATAAAGGGCATTCAAATCTCGGGTGAAGAAAAATAAGAATGAAAATCCAAGTAAGACGAGGGGTAAAGTGAAAGAAATATCAATCCAATTTGCGGTGTGGAGATGTCCCATCAACCAAAAGATTGCTTGCCGAAGATTTTCTCCACTGAGAAGGAGTAAAAGGGATACTACAGCTCCGAGAAATGTTTGGACTGCAATTCCAGCAAGTAAAAGTGTTGCAACGGGTGTGTGTCCTTTTTCGGTGGAAACATAGAAAACAAAAAACGCAGCTACAAGTGCTCCAATAATAGCTGCAATTTCAATACCAAATGGAATAGAAAGTCCAAAGGCTATCACTGCTACTGCTCCAGTTGCAGCTCCTGCGGACACACCGATAATAGACGGGTCGGCCATGGGATTTCTAAAAAACCCTTGCATAACGGTTCCGGCTGCTGCTAGTGCGAATCCCACTATAGCAGCGAGAATTATACGGGGTAATCTCAGAGTTACCAAAATGGTCACATCAGTAGGAGTGAGAAGATTGGTTTCACCGAAGAAAATAGTGAGTATAACTTTGAGAAATAAATTGGAAGACAACTTGACGGGGCCAATTCCAGAACTAACTAAAGAGACTATAATCAATAGAGTGGAAAGAGTTAAGCACCAAACAGTTACGCGGTGAATGTAACGCATTGATACACAATTAAATTTGGATTAAATAAATAAGTGTTGTATTAGCGGCTATAAAATTAAGATAGTTGAGAAAAGAAGAAGTATAAATTCAGAGGGAAACCAGATCAGAGTATGGTGGACAAGCTCATCTACCCAGCATATTTAGATTCTCAAAAAACTAGAGCGAGGGGTAGGCGTGTTCCAGAGAATCTTGCAGTTGAAAGTCCAACAGTAGAGGAGATAGAGCTGGCATTGAAAAAGATAGGATATTCTTCGGAAATCGAACAGGAGAAATCATATTCACGACAGCCATGGGTAATGACAGGTCGAGTAAGGGTAAAGAACTCAAGTGATTCGGCGAAGAATGATATAATTCAAGCTGTTGCGGCATACGTAAAGGCGATTAGAAATGAAGAGAATAGGTGAGGTCAAAACAATTACAGGTTCGATAGCAATAGTACAAGGAGAGGATCAAACACGTCCAAAAATAGGGACGAAAGTTATCGATGAAAAATTAGAGAATGTGGGACGTATTGTTGACGTGATTGGACCAGTTTCCAGACCATATATGGTTATTAAAATTAAAGAGGGTGCGAAGAGCATACTGAAAAAACGTTTGTATTCTCGTTGAAGGCATATCCAGAAATCGAGGGAAAATGAAAATAGAACACAAGAAAATAATTGCGGTGGGAGTGATACTAGCTTTTGTATTGATAGTTCAAATGGGGGCAATATCACTTATCAATCCATTTTTAGAAGAAGGTTATCAGTCAGTTGAGAATCCAGACGACCCTCTGAATGGAGTACTCTACTTGGCAGTGGTTCTTGTGGCTACTGGGATTTTGTTATACACAATGAGACAAGAAATGGATCTCCTGATTCGTCTTGTGATAATATCGATGTGTGGGTTTATATCGTGGTACGCCTTTGTGGTTGTGGCAGAGTGGATAGTGCCGAGAGGGCCCACAGAAATGATTGCTTTGATATTGGCAGGAGGCCTCTGCATTGCGTTGTTTGTATATCCAGAATGGTATGTTATCGATGGGGCAGGAATAATAGTAAGTGCCAGTGCGGCAGGTTTATTCGGAATTAGTTTTGGCCCATTGCCTGCGTTAATTTTATTGATATTTTTGATTATTTATGATGTCATAAGTGTGTACAAGACTAAGCATATGTTAACGTTGGCAGATGAGATTGGAAGGTTGAAATTGCCATTAATATTGATAGTACCGTTGTCACTTGAGTATTCATTTTTCAAAGATGGTATGGAGGCAGATGGGAAAGAGGAAAGGGAGGCTTTTTACATAGGTCTGGGGGATTTGATACTGCCTACGATAATGGTAGCAAGTGCAGCGTGTTTTTCAGAAGCACCTTACATCTTTTTGAGGATACCAATAAGTATGCCAGTAGTGGGAAGCATGGTTGGAACGATAGGAGGGTTAATTATACTGCTATGGTTGGTGAACAAGGGAAGAGCTCACGCAGGACTTCCGTTTCTTAATGGTGGTGCAATCATAGGATACCTAGTAGGGTCGATCGTGGCTGGCATTTCGCTGACATCCGCAATAGGATTGTGAAATGGGAATTAATGCATTGCAGTGCTAGAAGGTTCAATTTTCAAGGTGGTCCCGATTCCCTCTTGTAAAGCTTTTTGATACAGCATATAAGCAGAAGAAATGGTTTCTATTGCAGTCCCTCCACTGTCAAAAATCGTGATTTCAGAATCAGTAGTTCTTCCGGGTGAAACTTCATTAAGGACTTCACTGAGTTCTGCATGTATGTGAGTTTCATCTACTAGACCCATGTTGAATGCGGCTAAAAAGGATCCAGCATCAGTGAAAACTCTGGAGCGTAAGTCAGGGACATAGAGAGATCTTTGTATAATATTTTCGTCTAATTCTCTCTTTCGAGGATGATATTGTCCAATTGCAGTTATGTGAGTCCCATCAGATACGTTGTGGCCATCAAAAACGGGAATACTAGAATTGGTTGCGGTTATGATGACATCTGCATTGGAGATAGCTAGTTTGCTTGAACTAACAGGTTTGATAGGGATATCAAGTTCTTCGGTGAGTTCTTTTGCAAACGATTCCCGGCGGTGTTTAGTAGAGGAATAGACATGTATGCTATCGAATTTTCGGACAGTTACTGCTGCTCTTAGTTGTCCTTTTGCTTGAGGTCCAGATCCGATAACTGCTAAATTGGATACATTTTTTCGAGCTAGTGTATCGATGCCTAATGCACCTACTGCTCCTGTTTTATAGGGATTGAAAGAAGCCCCATCTAGTATAGCTAGTGGTTCCCCGGTTTTTGCATCGAAAATTGTTGTGATAAACCAAGCATCTTGGGAAGTGAAACCTGCAGAATAGAGGTAGCCCCCCATTACACCGTCTTCAGGGAGGATAGCAGAATACCCGGTGAGTTTTCCAGGAGGGTCTTTACAGAATAGAGATGCCCTAGGAACAAGAGGCGCGCCGCCCCCATGTTGTTGATACCCTCTCTTCACTGCATCTACATATTCTTTGGGGGAAGCTAGATCGGAGATGTCTTCGCTAGTGAGCAATAGTGTAGCCACCATAGATTATATTCAGGGGCGATTATGATAAAAATGATGGGGTTGAAATGGTGAAAGATTTTGGGTGAAAAAATTAAATTTAATACTCTGGGGGATGGGGAAGGGGGACCCCCGATATTTCTTGAGAGAGATAAATTTAGTTATGCAGGGAAATTCATTGGGAAGGATACAGGTAAAATTTTAGCGAAAAATGGAGAAAGGATAATTGCAGCTCTCTCATTTAGTGGAGATAGAAATGATAAAGATATTGTTTGGATCAGATACGTGGTGGTAGAAAAAAATCTTAGAGGTAAAGGAATTGGTCCAAAATTATTATCATATGCGGTGGAGAGTTTGATGGGGCGAGTGAAATTGGTCAAAATAGCAACGAATAATGTTTTTGCATATAGGGCTTTGTATAAATCTGGTTTTGAGTACACAGGAAAGAAAACGGGCATATTAGAATTGGTATTAGAGTGTCCAAGTACCCAAACGCGGGAGAGATATCTAGAGGGAATAGAGGCATTTCGGTCGGTGAAATCTCTCACGGATGAAGAAGTTGAATTCGTGTCTAAAGAGGATATAAAAAATATGCCTACTAAGACTTTATTCAGTTTCTGATGATTCGGAATCGTCCGCTTCTATCGCTTCCGCAGAGTCGCCCGCTATGCGTTTAACATTAGTTGCGCGGGGACCCTTAGGGGCAGTCTCGATCTCAAACTCTACTACTTCTCCTTCGGTTAGATCGGGCCCGTCTACATCGTCCATGTGAACGAAAACGTCGGTAGAGGAGTCCTCTTGTTTTATGAATCCATAGCCTTTTCTCGAATGAAAGAATACAATTGTACCAGTCGGCATATTAACAGCTCAAATCAGATAAAGAGGGAAGGTAGAAATACCCACCGATGTGAGAATGAGAAGGTAGACTTCAAATTTAGAGAGGTTTAAGAGTAGATAATGGGAAACGCTGCACTACGTTCTTTGGCTGCTTTACAATCGGCAAAACCAGAGGACTTCATGGGTAGAACGGTGGCGATAGATGCTCATAATTGGCTGTATAAATATCTAACTACGACAGTTAGGTTTACAGAGAGGGGAGCATACACAACAGAGGATGGAGTGGAAGTTGCAAACTTAATAGGAATTGTGAGAGGGATATCAAAACTACTCCAATCACAAGTTCAGCCTGTGATGGTTTTTGATGGAATTCCAACGGAATTGAAAAATGAGGTAATTGAAGAAAGGAGGAGAGGAAGAGAGATGAGAGAAATTCGACTTGAAGAGGCTATAAAATCGGAGGACAAGGCAGAGATTTCTCGATTAGAATCTCAAACTCAAAGATTGACTCCAACAATACACAAAACCACAAGGGAATTATTCGAATTATTAGATATTTCATACGTTGAAGCTCCGGCAGAAGGGGAGGGACAATGTTCGTATATGGCTCGGCATGATGAAAGGGTAGATTGCGCGGGTAGCGATGATTATGATACTCTTTTGTTTGGATCCCCAGTAACTTTGAGGAGACTCACAGGGTCTGGAGACGTAGAGATAATGAAATTGCAAGAGACTCTGGATCGTAATAACATTACATGGGAACAATTGGTCGATGTTGGGATTCTTTCGGGGACAGATTTCAATGAGGGATTAATGGGCGTGGGGCCCAAAACAGCGCTTAAAGAAATAATAAAATATGGAGATATATGGGAAGTGCTCAATGCGAGATCAGAATCCATAGAATACGTTGATCGAATTAGAGAGATATTCCTACAGCCGGCAGTAACAGACAAATATGAATTGGATGCTTCTATAAATCCAGATATAGAAGGGGCAAGAAATTACATAGTAAAAGAATGGGGCATTCCAAAAGAAAAGGTAGATCGTGGTTTGAATCAAATAGGAGAATTGACCAAACAAACGGGATTAAATAGGTGGTTTTAGACGGGGGCAGTTGAGTGCAGACCCAAGTATTTTAGGTCATTGCTCGCAAAGAATGAGGTGTAATGACAGATTATCGTGTTGAAAAAGATAGTCTTGGGGAAGTAAAAGTTCCAAAAGATGTATACTGGGGGGCACAGACCCAGCGGGCGATTGAGAACTTTCCAATTAGTGGAGAGGTATTTGAATCAGGATTCATAAGAGCTCTAGGGGTTATTAAGAAGTCTGCAGCGAAAGCAAATGGAGAACTAGGATTTCTAGAACAAAAAGTGGTGGAAGCAATTGTTTTGGCTGCTGATGAGGTTATTTCAGGAGAACTTGTAGATCAATTTCAAGTAGATGTATTTCAGACAGGATCGGGGACGTCTTCGAATATGAATGCGAATGAGGTGATAGCGAACCGTGCTTGTGAGATTATGGGGGAAGATATTGGATCAAAAGTGATACACCCCAATGATCATGTCAACTTTGGGCAATCGTCGAATGATATAATTCCTACTGCGATGCATGTTTCTGCCCTAGAGTCAATTGACAAAGAAGTAGTACCAGCATTGGAGATATTGAAAAGCGCATTGGAGAAAAAAGAAAAGGAATTTTCAGGGGTTGTAAAGACAGGGAGGACTCACTTACAGGATGCAACTCCAATAACGTTAGGGCAAGAGTTTGGAGGATACAAAACACAAATAGAAAAAGGGATTAAAAGATTAGAAAATGTGAGAAGTAGTCTTGCCGAACTCCCAATTGGAGGAACTGCTGTTGGGACTGGACTGAACATGCATCCTGAGTTTCCAAAGATAGCCAGTAAATACATATCTGAAGAAACAGGGATTTCATTTAGGGAAGCTATAGATCATTTTGAAGCTCAAGCTGCACATGATGCCATGTCGGAAGCGCATGCGGCCCTACGAGTTGTGGCAGGGTCAATGAACAAAATAGCAAATGATTTGAGACTATTGGCGTCGGGGCCTAGAAATGGATTGGGCGAGATCAAGCAGCCAGAAAATCAACCGGGATCTTCAATAATGCCAGGGAAAATAAATCCGGTTATGGCAGAAGCAGTTAACCAAGTTCATAAACGAGTTATTGGGAACGACATGACAATAGCATATGGAGCGGCAGAGGGGCAGTTAGAATTAAACTTATACAAACCAATCCTAGCAAATGACTTCTTAAATTCAACAAAAATAATTTCTAATGTTGCAGTGGTCTTTGCAGAAAAATTCATCGACCTGTTGAATGCAAATAAAGAAAAGTGTGAAGATCAAGTTGAATGGAGTATGGCTCTTGCCACATCGCTGAGCCCCCATATCGGGTATGATAAAGCTGCTAAAATCGCAAAAGAAGCATACGTGAATGAAAAGACAGTTAGAGAAGTTGCGATTGAGATGGGAGAAATTTCTGAAGCGGATGCAGATGATATGTTGGATGCTAGGAGAATGACAAAACCAGGGATACTTGAATCGGAAGAGTAGTCGGCAAATAGGCATTATACGGATTTCTTTTTATCTGTTCAAGACCCATTCAGTTCAATGGAGGAACATGAGTATGCAGAATTGGGATTGGTGGCAGGTTTAGAAATACACCAGCAACTCAACACGAAACATAAACTATTTTGTAAATGTCCAACTGTATTTCGAGACCCTGAAGAGCATGTTAAATCATTTTCACGGAGTTTGCATGCCACCATGTCAGAGATGGGAGAAATAGATAGAGCTGCGTTGGAGGAAAGTCAGACGGGGAAAAAATTTAGATATCTTTCATTCGAGAGTACTTGTCTTGTTGAAGAAGATGAGGAACCACCAGGAAATCTTAATAAAGAAGCGCTAGAAATCGCGTTGGAAGTGGCACTGTTATTGGGAATGGAACCGGTAGATCAGATTCAAATAATGAGGAAACTAGTGATAGATGGGTCGAATACTTCTGGATTTCAACGGACGGCTTTGATTGCGAGAGGTGGCCAGATTGAAACTGAAGAGGGCGTGGTTCGGTTGGGAGAGCTAATGTTAGAAGAGGAAAGTGCAAAAAGAATAGAAGAAAAGAAGGGAGAAGTAATCTATAGTTTAGATAGAATTGGAATTCCACTTGTTGAGATTAGTACGCTGCCAGATATCAAGACGCCTAAACAAGCACGAAATGTGGCTGCTAAAATTGGAATGTTACTTCGATCTACAGGAAAGGTGAAGCGAGGAATTGGAACGATAAGACAAGATATCAATATCTCAATAAATTCGGGTGCTCGTGTCGAATTGAAAGGTGTTCAAAATTTAGATGATATTGAAAAAATCATACAGATTGAAATTGATCGTCAGAAGAATCTTATTGAGATTAAGGAAACATTGGGTTCAAAAGAAGTAGAAATAAAACCCTCCATGGAAGTCACTGAAGTATTCAAAGAAACAAGCAGTGAGGTAATTCAAAAGGAAGTGGATCGAGGAGGGGTTGTGGTTGCACTTCCTATGGAGGGGTTCCAGGGAATATTGGGAGAAATGATAGCACCAGATAGAAGGCTTGGTACAGAACTATCAGACTATGCAAAAAAGTATGGAGCAGGAGGAATATTCCACACTGATGAATTGCCGAATTATGGGATTATGCAAGAGGAGGTCGACGAGATTAGAAGAAGAATTGGGATAAAAAATGAATCGGCTTTTGTTATTGTTGCGGCAGAAAAAAAAGTGGCAAACGAAGCTATTGTTTCAGTTGCGTACAGGGCAGAGGGATGCTTAGAAAGCGTTCCAGAAGAGACTAGAGGAGTAAAAGAAGATGGCACCTCAAGATACTTGCGTCCGTTGCCAGGAGAAGCTAGAATGTATCCAGAGACGGATGTGTTTCCGGTTGAAGTTGAGACTTCAGGGATAAGAGTAGTAGAAACATTAGAAAAAAGGGCTGAAAGGTATAACAAGGATTTGGGAATTGGAGAAGATCTTTCAAAACAAATGGCTTATTCAGAGAGAATGCCATTGTTTGAAAGGGCGATAGATACGGGAGTTAAACCAACTTTAGCAATAGATATTCTTGAAAATAAATATACAGAACTACGCCGAGAAGGAGTTCAAGTGGGAAATGTATCAGATGAAAATTTTGAGGAAATATTCCAACTCATAACAGAGAAGAAACTTATGAGAGAGGGGATAGCAGAGGTGCTAAAGTTGATGTCTGCAAAGAAATTTGCTACCGTCAATGCAGCGCTAGAAAAGATGGGATTGGTGGTTGTAGAGGAGGAGGGTGTGAGACAAATAATTGAAAAGATAGTGAAAGCTAATGAAGAAAAAATAAAAATAGAAGGAAAAGGGTCTTTTTCCGCACTTATGGGGGAATGTATGGTAGAACTGAGGGGGAAAACAAAGGGATCCATAGTGAGTTCCATTCTACAACAAGAAATTGAAAAAAAGTTATAATTAGGGAGAATCCTCTTCTTCGGGGAGAGAGGCAGTATGACTTGCATTTCTAATTGTTCGTCGAAATACTCCACGGAGGGTGTTGAGTTCACGAGAAGTGGGATGGGTTCGCCCGAAAACGCGGCGAATTAATCTCAGAGTCTTTCCGTGTTTTTGAGAAGGATAGTCCAATGCCGAGAGTAAAGAAGAAAAATGAGCATAGAAATCTTCCAATTCAGAAGGAGTTGCTAGATCAGATTCGAGATCGGGGTGATGAAATTCAGAAAGAGATAATGGACTCAGCTCATATAACGCTACAGTTACAGCTTGCCCTAGATTAAGAGTTGGGTAATCAGAGGATGCAGGTATAGAACATATTCGGTCTAATTTTGCTATTTCTACATTAGTAAGTCCAATTCTTTCTCGACCGAAAACTAAAGCAACAGATCCAGATAACTGAGAAATTTCGTCCAGGATATCCCGGGTAGTAAGGAAGGGGAATCGCATGTGTTTTGAGCCACTTTGGTTTGTTATTGCCGTGAAAGCAATGGTATGGTAATTTTCCACTACGTAATCAAAGGATACGATTTTGTGGTTGGGGAGAATATCATCCCGGGCACGTCCAGCAAATCCATATGCATCGCCATCTCGTGAAAGGTGAGGGGGGTCGACTAAAAGAAGTTTTGAAAATCCAAAATTTTTCATTGCCCTTGCAGCAGTACCTATATTTCCAGGGGTTTGTGCACCTACAAGGACGATAGAGATGTCAAGAACCATTGTGTTAAATTGGAAAGGTATCTCTAAAAGGGTATAGGAAAAATAATCTACATAGAAAGAAAGAGGATACTAGTAGAAAAATAAGGAATTTCACATGGGAAAAAGTCAAAATAGTAGATTTCGAACGGTTGATGTGAAGGGATTGTCAATTGGTAGATTACACCCACCACGAATAATGGGGATACTGAATTTGAGTCCAGAATCACCATATGAACCGAGCATATATGTTGATCCAGAAAAAGCAATAGAGAGAATTGAAAATATGACAGAGAGTGGGGCAGACATAATAGATGTGGGATTATCATCTGCAAATCGTAAAATTAGTCCATTAACAGAGGAAGAGGAAATAGAAAGGTTAGGACTGGCGATGGATATCAGAAATGGTGTTCGTAAGGAAGTTATTTTTTCAATTGAAACTCGGTATGCAAGGGTTGCAGAAAGGGCATTGAAAGGGGGGTGGGATATAGTGAATGATATTTGTGGGTTTGCAGACACAGAAATGCCAAAGATTTGTACAAAATATGATGCTACGGTCGTGAAGATGGCAGGGTCTCAAGATTTGGGACGTCCGGGTGCGCTAGAAAATATAGAGGACATTTATGCAGAATTGAGTCGGAATTTAACAAATAAAACAATAATAGATCCCGCATTTGGTGGGTGGAGTGAGGGGAAAACATTAGAATTAGACAGGGAAACATTTCGTAGGTTGAGGAGTTTTTGTGAATTGGGCCCTCCTGTTTTAATATCAGTGAATAGGAAAAATTTTATTAAAGAGATAGTTAACAAATCCACAGAAGATGCACTTTCAGCGAGTCTTGCTGCAACTGCCATGGCGGTTGGCATGGGGGTTAGAGTGATAAGAACGCATGATATTTCAGAAACTCGGGATGCTGCCATGGTTGGATATGCATTTTCAGAGGAGAAAATAGATGGAATTTGAAGCATGGGAGGGGATCTATGAAAAGATAAGAATGGAATTTGGTTTCCAGAAAGAAAATGATGAAAATGCTAGAGATGTATTGAACAATATTGAGCCAGAATATAGGATTGAAGAATTGACTAAGTTTGAAAGTAGGAAGGTGATGATTGCAGGTGGTTCGAAATGTATAGAACAGGAACTAGACTTAGTTGAAAGGGTGGATAGAGTTATTGCAGTTTCAACTGCAGCAGATATGTTATTGGAAAAAGATATAAAAATTGATATGATGGTAACAGATTTGGATAAAAACCCAGGTACAGCAGTCAGATTAAGTAAAATGAAAATTCCTGTTGCTGTGGCGGCTCACGGAGATAATATAGGAGATTTAAAAGAGTGGGTACCAAGATGTAATTTAAACTATGTGATAGGAACCACCCAGGTGGAACCAATCGGGAATATTGTGAATTATGGAGGATTTACAGATGGTGATAGAGCAGCTTTTTTGGGAGATGCACTAGGGGCAAGTGAAATGATTTTTATAGGATGGGATTTTGATGATGAGTCAGTAGGAATTGAAAAAAGACATAAGTTAAAATGGGCAGAGTTTTTGTTACTATTGCTCGAGAGACAACGGGGACAAAAATTTAATGTGTTGGAGGGAAGGAGAGGGAAAATCAGAGAGATGATTTAATAAAAGGAACGTATAAAAGATAAGAAGATATACTAAATAAGGGTAGAACATAGAGGATAAACAATAATGAGAGTAAAATTATTAGAAGGAACCCCGAATCCAGAGGAACTTGTGTGTCGCTGTGCAAGGGGAGATTATTCTGATGAGTGGGTTGGTAAAAGTAGATCGTTCGAAGAAGTTATGGAGCGGGTAAAGGGGGAGACCATCGAAGAAAAGAAAAGAACTTTGCTTGATCACTTAATGAGATCTGGTCACTGGGGACCATTTGAACATCCTCAAGCGACCTTTGCTATACAAGGGATGAGCCGGGCTTGCATGGCGCAATTGACTCGACACCGGCATGCTTCTTTTGATGTTATGTCCCTACGGTACGTAGATTTATCAGAAGGGATGGACTTGAAACAGAGATTTATTTATCCAGATACATTTGAGCAGGAAGAAGTGGTTTCACGAGAGGGGGTTGAAAATGTCGACATGCCAGTCCAAGAGCGTCAAAAATTGGTTGATGAAATCTATAAAAATTGCGCGGCTGCATATTGTAAATTGGTCGATGCAGGAATACCAAAAGAAGATGCAAGAATGCTACTTCCAATTGGGACAAAGGTAAATTTGACGTTTAGCATGAATGCGAGGTCGTTGATGCACCTTTTAGATATGCGTATGAAAGCAGATGCCCAATGGGAGATTCGGGAAATGTCCCGGATGCTGCTTGAAGAAGCGAAAGAATGGATGCCTCAAACTTTTGCATATTATGAGGAAAAACATCCGTTTAGATTGACTCCGTAGAAAAGGAGTATTAAAACAGAACTGTTATACAAAAAAGAAATCAAATTGCCATAGGTCCATTGGTGTAGTCCGGCCAATCATTTTACCCTCTCACGGTAAAGACTCGGGTTCAAATCCCGGATGGACCATCTAAGGGGGACATACAGATCCCACCCCTCCCACCAGGAATCAAGCGTGATATCTTAAGTGGGCTGAGATGAATATTTCAGATATGACGAAGTATAATATAGCGTCTCCTGAAACGCTGGAAAGAATAAGTGGAAGGTTTTCGGATAGTTTTAAATCGGGTATTACAGACGCATTGGAATTAAAAAATATGAGAGGAAGGTTTTGGTTTATTCCCCCTGGAGAAAATATTTCTACACCTCACAAGCATGGTGTTCAAGAAGAAATATATTATCAAGTAAAAGGACCAGGTAAGATATTATTTGGAAAAGGGGGAGAGGAAGTTCTTGAAGTACCGGAAGGGTCCGTGGTAAGTGTCCCTCCAGAAACGTGGAGGCAAGTGTACAATGATACAGAGAAAGAACACGTCTGGCTCATAATAGGATCGCCAGCTGTTGAAAATGATGGAATTCATTAAACATCGTGAAAAAATTAGTTGCCCGCCGACTGGATAGACTGTTATAGAAAGTCGACCGACGTCGTTTTTACCAGAGGGGATTTAATAACAGGTATGGCAAGAATAGTTATGAAAGAAGCCCAAGCTTCACATAAACTTCAAGTAGTTGATGAGGAAGGAAACACCAGATTGAGGGGAATTTGCATGTGTGGGTTATCATCTAACCTCCCATTCTGCAATGGGTCGCACCGAAAGACCGAAGACGAAGAAGAAGGGGTACTATATACGTATAATGAGGATGGAACTAGAGAGGAATGTTCGATCCAGATGGAATGATAGGAATAAATTGTTAAGTGGTTAGAAACCATAGGATAATCTGTAATGAGTAATGCTGAAGAAGAGTATCTGCGTAAAACGGATACAAGTGCCCGGTTTGACTTCAAAAAAGAAGAAAAATCTGCATTTAAAGCGGAAAAAGGACTTACAGAAGATACCATCAGGGTAATTTCAGAAGACAAGGGAGAGCCAGAATGGATGCTGAACCGCAGGTTGCGGTCATTGAAGTTTTGGAACTCGTTTCCAATGCCAACTGACTGGCCGGGGCAACCTGATTTATCAGAGGTAGATGTTAATGAGATAATCCCATACATTAGACCAGATGTGGAGGTCAGAGGGGGTGTCAAAGATTGGAACGATTTACCTGATGAGATAAAAGATACATTTGATAAATTAGGCATTCCAGAAGCTGAACGAACATCTCTTGCAGGTGTTGGTGCACAATATGAATCTGAAATTGTATATCAAAACATGAGTACAGAATGGGAAGAGAAAGGAGTCATATTCATGGATATGGACAGGGCGGTTCGAGAACATCCTGACATAGTGCAAGAATACTTTATGACCAAATGTGTTCCTCCAAGTGATAATAAATTTGCAGCGTTGCATGGGGCGATTTGGTCAGGAGGTTCATTCGTATATGTCCCAGAAGGCGTCCAAGTTCAGATGCCAGTTCAAGCTTACTTCCGAATGAACTCTGCAGGTATGGGTCAATTTGAACATACTTTGATAATAGCAGAAGAGGGTTCGGAGGTACACTACATAGAGGGATGTTCTGCTCCAAGGTATTCGGCTTTTAATCTGCACTCCGGTTGTGTAGAAGTCTTTGTTAAAGATCGTGCCCATGTTCAATACTCAACTGTACAAAACTGGTCGAAGAACACATACAATTTGAATACCAAACGTGCAATAGTAGAAACGGAAGGTCGTATGGAGTGGATTTCGGGATCAATGGGATCGAAAGCTACTATGCTATACCCATGTACGGTTCTCAAAGGAAGAGGAGCAACAGACACACATATGACGATAGCTTTTGCTAGCTCTGGTCAAAATATCGATACTGGTGCGAAGGTGTACCATAATGCACCAGATACGAAATCCAGTATAGAGTCCAAATCTATCTCTAAAGATGGAGGAAGAACAAATTACAGGGGATTAGTTCATATTGCAAAAGGGGCAACTGGATCTTCTTCTACTGTGGAATGTGATGCATTGATGTTTGACAATGGTTCTACGTCAGATACAATGCCTCATGTAGAAATTCACGAGAATAATGTAGACGTTGCTCACGAAGCCACAGTAGGTAAAATTGGAGATGAGGATATATTCTACTTGCAATCCAGAGGTCTTTCAGAGACAGATGCAAAGAAAATGATTGTTGCAGGGTTTATTGAACCAATAACGGAATCACTACCCATAGAATATGCTGTAGAACTTAATCGATTGGTAGAATTGGAAATGGAAGGAAGTCTCGGATAATAACTTCTCTATTAATTAAATATTTTTTAGTGTAAGATTACACGTGTTCAAATGGGTCGTCGTCCATATCCCCAGGACCCTTGGATAGATTTCCAGCTGCAATAATATCGTCAATGCGAAGGACCAGATCTGTTGCTTCTTGGGCACTAGAAATTGCTTGGGTTTTGACACGGAGGGGTTCTACAACACCTTCTGCCAGCATATCTGCAACTCCGCCTTCAATGACAGATAGCCCAGCATAGGTACTACCAGCGGTGTGTTGTGCTCGTAAATCAACTATAGAATCTATTGGATCCAATCCACTATTGATGGCTAGAGTTCGAGGAATGACTTCAACTGCGTCTGCAAAGGCTTCAATTGCAAGTTGTTCCCTACCACCAACGGAATCTGCATAGCTCCTTAATGATAAAGAAACTTCAACTTCGGGAGAGCCACCCCCCGCAAGAACTTTCCCATCTTGAATGGTTACTCTAACGACTTCGAGTGCGTCATTGAGGGCCCGTTCTACTTCTTCTACAACGTGTTCAGTTCCCCCACGCAAGACGAGAGATACGCTTTTTGGATTGTCACATTCAACAACAAATATCATTTCATCTTCCCCTATTTTTCTTTGTTCTACTAACCCAACAGATCCCAAATCCTCTTTGGAGATATCAGTGATTTTAGAGACTACTTTTGCTCCGGTCGCTCTAGATAATTTTGTTAAATCACTTTTCTTAGTTCGTCGGACTGCAAGGACTCCTGCTTTAGCGAGATAATGTTGTGCGAGATCGTCGATGCCTTTCTGAACGAATACAACGTTTGCCCCGGCATCTACAACTGCATTCACCAGATCCCTCATATGCTGTTCTTCTGCGTCTAGGAACTGCTGTAATTGGCTGGGATCGGAAACACTTATTTCTGCATCAGTTTCAGTCTCAGCGATTTCAATTGCAGTCCCTAGCAAGGCTATTTTCGCTTTTTTGACCTTAGTTGGCATGTTTTCATGGACAGGCTCTTTGTCTATCAAAACGCCTTCGATCAATTCGGATTCTTCGATAGATCCAGTAGACACCGTCTCTATTTTGACATTGTCTAGATCAATCCTACCATCTTCTTCGATTGCCTGTATTGTTCGGACAGCGAGATCGGCCAAATGGTCGTGCGAATCACCAACTCCTTTTCCAGTCATAGAAGTTTTTGCTATTTTTAGCAGAGTTTCTGTTTCGGTGGGTGCAGCATCGATAGCAAGTTTATCGAGAACTCCGCGGGCATGTCTGGCAGCAAGTCGGTACCCGGATACAATTATGGTGGGGTGTACATCCTCATCTAACAGCCCTTCTGCTTTAAGAAGTAATTCCCCTGTCAAAACAACTGCAGATGTAGTACCATCTCCAGTTTCTTCTTCTTGGGAATCTGCAACTTCAACTATCATTTGTGCGGTGGGGTGTTCGATATCCATTTCAGAAAGAATTGTGGCGCCGTCGTTTGTTATCACGACATCTCCGAGAGAATCTACAAGCATTTTGTCCATTCCTTTGGGACCCAATGTAGACCTCACAGCCTCAGCAACTGCTTTCCCTGCAGCAATGTTCATTCTCTGTGCATCTCGACCGCTTGTTTGTTGACTGCCCTCACTCAGGACAATTATAGGTTGATAAGCCATTTTAGTTAACTCCGAAAATCTTCAATATATTCACTATTTATGGAGTTAAGGTTCTAAATAAAACTTTCGTTAGAGAAAATAACCATTTAAGACCCAGTGCATCGAATACTGAATCGATATGAAAGATTTTAAATGGGGTGATAATCCAGCACTTTTGGTTATCGATGTAACCCGGGCATTGGCAGATGAAGAGGTGAAAAATTCATACCCTCCATGTATTGAAGCTGCAGTTTCCATACAAAAATTGCTAGCAAAATCGAGGACAGCAGGCATGCCAATAATATTTACAAAGGGTGGAAAACTTTCCCACACGAGTGGCGGAATACCCATGACAGATACTGAGAGAGGTGGTTGGGCGAAGAAAAATGGCATTCGAGTCGAGAGTGAAGAAGAAGCGATACCATATATGGAAATTTTATCAGAGATAGCCCCAATAGAGAATGAAATAGTTTTGGAAAAAAGTAGATCTAGTGCCTTCTTTAAAACTATGTTAGATACATACCTTTCATCGATGAAAATTGACACAGTGATTGTAACAGGGATGATGACATCGGGTTGCATTCGCGCCACCGTAACAGATGCATTTTCAAATGATCTCAATATAATACTCCCCAAAGAATGTGTGGCAGATAAGCGAGTTGAAGCTCATGAATACCACATGGAAGAAATGGGTTTAAAATACGGTAGGGTAGAAAAAATGCAAGATGTAATAGACTACATCGATCAGAGGTCTTAATTTAACTCGTTTTCTATTAACTTTTCAATCCGATCTAACCCTAGTTTGAGTTGATCCATACTGGTTGCAGTGCTGAGTCTAAGGAAAGACCCTTCTGCCCCAAACCCACTTCCGGGGACAGTGACTACACCATAATCCATAAGCAGCCGTTTTGCGATATCAGAATCGGATCCATCCAAGGAGCTCACGTCAAGAAAAGCGTATATAGCCCCACCTGGTTTTGGGCAAGAAACTGATTGCATTTCTTTGATCCGGTCCACCACATAATCCCGACGAGACTGGAATTCTTTTTTCATTGAATCGATGGGGCCTTGATCTCCGGTTATGGCTTCCAATGCTGCCATTTGAGATACACTTGAAGCGGAAGAAGTAGTGCTTTGGTGGAGTTTTGTTGCAGCCTCAATGATATCCTTATTCCCAGCTAACCAACCTAGTCTCCATCCGGTCATGGCGTATTTTTTAGAACAGGAATTTACGACTAAAATATTTTCTGGATGGTCAACATAGGAGACTATACTATCCGCATTTCCTTCGTAGATCAGTCCTTCATAGACATCATCCGCGATGACATATGCATTATTATCTGCAGCGGCAGTTACTACTTCGTTGATGGCTTTTCGATCGTAAACAACACCGGTAGGATTGTTGGGAGAGTTCAACACAATTGCTGCCGTATCCTTAGTTATTGATTTGATTAGCAAATCGGAGTCTAATTGAAAACCATTTGATTGGGGAAGTTTGACGAGAATTGACTTTCCTTCCGCTAGTTTGACCTGTGAGAAATAATTTGGCCAGCACGGAGTGGGGAATATAACTTCAGACCCGGGGTTGACTATTGCGAGTAATGCGAAACAAAGAGCTTGCATTGCTCCGTTGGTCACGACTATCTCAGAAGCGGGATCAAAATCGGCTTTGTTTTCAGATCGCATTTTTTCAGAGATTGCTTCTCTTAACTCGAGAATTCCAGCATTTTGAGTATAGTGTGTTGACCCATTCTTAGCTGCTTTCGCAGCAGCTTCAATTATATGGGAAGGTGTAGTAAAGTCGGGTTCGCCGATTGCCAGACTCACCAGATCGTCTCCCTTATATTGAGAGGCTAGATTGGCCATTTCTCGAATGGGAGATGCTTCGGCAGACAATGCACGTCTAGAGAGAGGGAGGTTGTTAGAGGAATTCATAGTATAGATTGTTATTTTTCATTGCAACTAAAAAGGGTTTCCTAGGTCAGAAGCAAAAAAATTTATGGAATAAAAATTGAGAGAGTTATTCTTTAACGGTTTCTTTTTCTTTCGATTCGACGCCAGTAATTACTTCACGCCATTTGTCGATTATTTCCTCAGTATATTCGCGAGGGGCCTCTGCGACTTTGGGGAAGTTGTGCATACGTTCGTAAGGAATGGTTGCGTCAATCAAAGCACGAGAGTTGAAAGTCAGATTCTTTAAACCGGGTTCAGTGCCATGGAATTCGACGAGGGGGTCCAGAGGAGTGCTCCAGGTTCTTCGTTGGATATCAATATCGGTTGCTGGATCGCACCTCGTACTCATGGCCCAGGCAACTTCATTCCAGCTTGTTGGGTCGATATCGTCGTCGACGACGACGGTGAACCTGTTTGCATAGCCACCTTCACGTACGTGTTGGGCTATAAATCCAGCTTGGCGCGCGTGGCCAGGGTACCTTTGTTCTATGCAAATAATGTTGAATAGTCTCGACCCACCAGCTTCAGTTCTCCATACACCTTTGATACCAGGGACACCTGCAGTATCTAGGTAATCCCAAGTGGTTGCAGATCTTGCTAGTGCTTTATGGTAAGAGTAATCATAGGGAGGTCTGGCTGGGACCGCGCATGTCATGATGGGATCATTTCGGTGATAAACAGCTTCGACTTTTATCAAAGGTTCTTCATCTGCATCTCTTCCATAATACCCTTGCCATTCTCCGAATGGGCCTTCTAAGTGAGTAGAATTTGGCTCGATGAATCCTTCCATTACAATTTCTGCGTGGGCAGGAAGTGGAAGTCCAGTTACAGGACCTTCGACAACGGGGAATGGGTGCCCTTTAAGTCCCCCGGTGTGGGCGTATTCACCGTATGGGTGGGTGTGCTCAATTCCGACAGACGTGTAGTAAAATAGAATGGGGTCTTGACCGAAAGATGCGGCCACGGGGACCCTCTCATCACGTTGCCAATAATCATCTATATCGAGTGCACCGTGTTTTCCAGGAGAAATGTAAACTCCCGCTTCGTTTGCACTATGTACCTGAACACGGTATGCACCAAGATTGGCTTTTCTTCCCATTCCAGGGTTGTCAGTTATAAAACTAGTTGCAGTTCCAATATATCGGCCCCCATCATATTCGTGGTGTTTGGGTACAGGGAATTTCAAAAGATCAACATCTTTACCGCGATCCACATTTTCCATTACGGGTGCGTCGGATTTCTCGACGAATACAGGATCTATGGCATCTACATCTTCCATTTCTTTGGCTTTTTCACGATAGTCTTGTAAGAACTTCATCTCGTGGTGATAATTGGGTTCCATTCCAAGGGCGATTGCCAGACGGTTCATGGAATTGGTCATTGCATACATGGTTCGGAAACCAGGTTTGTAATCAGGTATGTTATCAAATATAGGAGCTGGTACGGGTCGAGGGTGATGTCGACAGAGCTCATGAGATATTGTACTCATTTCGCGATCCCAATGTGCGTTGTCTATGTGAACAATCTCACCGGGGACTTCTTCTGCTCTGCTAATGAATTCTCTCAATCCTATCCAATCAATAGTATTTCTACTCATTATATGGCTCGAAATTGGAATAGTGGAGATTTATAACTTATTAAATGAAATCATAGTGCTAATCATTATCAAGCATCGCTTCCAAAACTCGTTCTGGTGTTATGGGGATTACGTCTAAGTCAATCCCGATTGCGTCATAGATAGCATTTCCTATTGCAGGGGCTGCGGCCATTACTCCCATCTCTCCTATTCCTTTTGCCCCATAGGGACCAGAAGTTTCATTGGACTCTATAATAAGAATTGTAGAATCAAAATCTAGTTCAGATGCCTTGGGAATCCGGTAATCCTTGAAGTTGGAATTGATGATATGCCCACCCTCGTAGATAACTTCCTCATACAAGGCACTAGAGACCCCTTGGGCTGCCCCCCCTTCTAATTGTTGCTCGACGATGGCAGGGTTGATTGCTTTCCCTACATCGCAGGCTGTGCAAAAATGAAGTACTTTTATTAGACCAGTTAGGTTGTTGATAGCGATAATTGCTGCTTGTCCTATTGGCGTCCAGAAGGCGTGGTATTCGCCAGAGGTGCGGGAGTCAAATATAGCAGTGTGGAATAACTCAGTTGTCCCAAAGGGGAGATCATTGATAGAAATAGATTTTTTTGGAGAAGTTATCGGGAAAATAATACCATCGCTCGACAGTGAAAGTTGTTCTATGGGAATGTTATTAAAAAATTGTGAAGAAGCTATGCGGAACATTTTTGTTTTTATTTCAGATAAAGCCATTTTTAGAGCATTTCCTGCATGGTAAGTATATCGACTCCCAGTTGGTCCGGGGTCTAATGGAACGGCTTCGGAATTGCCAGCCACTATCTTAATGTGGGAGGGGTCGAGTTCGAATTCATCTGCAGCTATTTGAGTGAGCATTGATTCTGCTCCTTGGCCTATATCAGGTGCCCCGGTACTGATTTCAAGTAGTGGCCCACGTTTTAATTGGGCAGAAATGGAAGTGCGTAAACGGGAAACTGGTTTATTCCCGTAAGCAAACCCAATCCCAAGAGCCCATTCTGAAGAAGGATACAGAGATTTCAGATGGGATAGGTCTAATTCGCGTAGGTGATAAATTGGAAGGCGCAAACATCCTTCGGTATCGTTTGGCCCGAGAATCTCCCCGATTGCATTTTGGTCTCCTTCCCTGAGTATATTTTTTGCACGGAATTCCATAGGGTCCAACCCTAGTTGATGTGCGGTTTTGTCCATATGCCGCTCCAAGGCCCAATTGACTTCTGGTTTTCCAAATCCACGAAATGCTGCGGCAGGGGGGAGATTGGTATATACAGCATCGCAATGCCATTTTACTGCGCTTATGTGGTAAGATCCATAGACTACATGAGGGAGTCCGCGGACCATTCTAATGGCCTCTTCATTGTAAGCACCCACATTGAATTTTATTGAAACTTCGCGCGCCAGAAGTTTTCCATCTTTAGATACACCATCCTTGACGTGAGTTTGAACGTTGGTTCGACTCAATAAAAATTCGTCTGCACGGGAGAAGGATAATCGAATGGGCCTATCGAGGTGCAAGGCTGCCGCTACTATACGTGGTTCTATGAACGCTGTTTCTTTGTTTCCAAATCCGCCCCCTACATAAAAGGTTTTTACAGCGATATCGTCTGCGGACAATGTGGGGTAAACTTCGAGTAATTCTTTTTTTACTTGATGAGGGACCTGATGAGAAGTCCAAATAAGTAATCGTTCAGGGGTGTTGTGGGCAATTACTACATGAGGTTCCATGGAACAATTTTGGAAAGCTTTGGACTCGTATGTGGCCTCTACTATCAAATCTGAAGATTTAAATTGGGATTCTAACTCTCCAGAAAAGCCATCTACGGTATATAATAAATTAGGGGGGCAATGTTCTGAATCGGGTATGTGGGTTATTTGCTGATGCCGGGGATCGTCCCCTGAAACTGCGACTTCATAGTCTCGGACTGATTCATGGATTGTGGAAAGGGGTGTTTTGGAAAGGGCTTCTTCAAATGAAAAAATTCCAGGAAGGGGCTTATATTTAATTTGTATCTGAGTGAGTGCAGCTTCTGCTATTTCTTCCGTTTCAGCTACTACAATTCCAATTGGTTCGCCCACATACCTAACTTTTCCAATGGCGAAAATCGGCTGGTCCAATATGAATTGGCCCCTGCGAATAGAAGGGACATCATCTGAAGTAAAAATTCCCACAACGCCTTCTAAGGTAACTGCTTTTGAAATATTAATGTCAACTATTTTCGCGTGTGAATGTGTGCTTTGAATGAGTTTTGCGTAGAGTAAGTCTTCTGGGAAGAAATCCATCACATATTTTGCGCTTCCAGTTACCTTTGTTTTGGCATCAGGACGGGGGAGTGATTTTCCCACATAGTGGATTTTTTTAGGGGATCGTTCCGCATGTTTGAGACTATAGCTCATTGGTTTTCCTCTAAGGTGGCCAGATAGAAGGATATATCTATAAATGAAAGTTTTTGTATGCTATGGCGACAGGAGATTCAGAAAAACTTAAAGGGGATGTTGCGGTGATAACGGGTGCGGGCAGAAACATTGGGCGCAAGACTGCGGAATTATTTGCTAGAGAAGGTGCCAAAGTTGCAGTGGTGGATGTTGATGAAGAGCGTGCATCGGGTACGGTAGAATTGATAAAAAAGGCGGGTGGAGAAGCTATATCAGTGATAACGGATGTTACGGATGAAAACCAAGTAAAGCAGATGGTTGAATCAGTTGAAAATGAATGGGGTCCAATAAGCGTTCTTGTAAATAACGTTGCTATTAGTGATCATGATGGTCTCTTTGATCTCTCGGTAGAAACATTTGATCGTATTTTTGCTGTGAATGTCAGAGGAGCATTTTTATGCACAAGAGAGGTGGCTAGGTCAATGAAAAGAGGCGGAGGTGGGAGAATAGTAAATGTTTCTTCAACCTCTGCCCATCGTAGTAGGACAGATGCCCCAGCATATGCTGCTTCAAAAGCAGCGATAGTTAATTTTTCTCGGTCTATGGCAAAGATACTTGCTCCGGAAATACGCGTTAATACACTATCGCCAACTAGAACCGGTTCTCCAGTAGGAGAAGAAGAAGAAAGATCGGGGAAAGTCGTAGATGCTATATTAGTAGGTAGATGGGGTAGGCCAGAAGATCAGGCTAACGCAGCATTGTTCCTAGTGGATCCAGAAAATGGATTCATTACGGGTTCTGAGCTTGCAGTTGATGGTGGAAGTTTAGTATAATTACAGCACACAATCTGATTTGACCGAATTATAAGCGGATTGCAATTCTATTTTTTCCTCTTTGGAAAGGTCCCATTCTACTATTTTCGTGACGTTTCTATTGGAGAATAAAACAGGGACTATTAAACAAACGTCGTTGAAACCATATTCACCTTCGAGAGGTACAGATAGAGGCATAGGGGAAGAAATGTCATCAGACAATAGAGCCAAAGCTAACAGAGAAACGCCCCTTCCAGTTACCCATCTTGAAGAATCTTCAGTTCCTCGTAGACGTATTACTTCGTATGCCGCATCTCGAACTTGTTCAGTGAGGGTTTGGCGTTCCTGTGGAGAGAATTCTACAGGCATATTTTGAACTTTTGCTCTAGAAAATATAGGAACGACATGATCCCCGTGTTCCCCAAGTACGGGGCAATATACATCGGATGGGGCCACTTGCTTAAGTTGGGAAATATAATATGCCATTCTAGCTTGTTCAGACAGAGAATATCCAACGAAAAATTTTCTTGGCCAATTGGAACTTTTCCAAAGGTGATAGGTTATCCTATCAAGAGGGTTTGTTACAACGATAACAGGGATGGGCGTCATTGATTCCAAATACGTTCCTATCGATGTGATTAATGGTTTGTTTAATTTTAGAAATTCAAGCCTCCAACCTTTGGTTGAAGATTTGGAGGATGAGTTTACAGGGCGGGGAATACTTGCGGTTATAATCAAAAGATCAGGATTTAGATCGTGTAGAGATTGAAGAGGCAATGTTTTAATGACGTTTGAATCGACAAGAGGGGTTGACGTGCCTACAGGATGGCACAAATGTGAAGAAGAATAAGATAAATCTAACGCATGGCCTTCCGCAGAGTCCTGGTCGATATCAACTAAAAAAATCTCGAGCTCTGGATCCATTATAGATAGAGAATATGCTACAGTTGAGCCGATAGTTCCTGCACCGCCAATGATCACTATTTGCATGAGTTTGTTTGTTTTATTGAAAGGAAGGGTAATAATCTTATGGAAGTATAGAAATATATTGATGTGAAAACAAACTTGGTAAAATACAACAAAATCGCCATCAAATAGAGAAATTATGTCAGAAATAAATGCCATTTTGTTTGCTGTTTTGGCTGCGTTGATTGTTGCGATGACATCGGTAGCAGTTCGGATAGGAACGGAAAAGAGCAGATCTTCCGACATTTTGGCAGTTGTTGTTATTGTGAATTTAATTGTGTTCATTCCACTGGCATTTTTGATTCACTATCCCAATTATGGGTTGACATCTCGATCAGTGGGGGCATTCATTGCTGCAGGTATTGCGGGAACGGTGTTTGCAAGATCACTATATTATGAGGGGATTAGACATATTGGTGCTAGTAGAGCGGAACCAATAAAAGCATCAAATCCAGTGCTTGCTGCCATTGCTGCAGTTATATTGCTAGGTGAAACGTTGTCCATAGAAATTATCATAGGTATATTGATGATAGTCGCAGGTGTCGCGTTGGTCTCGGTGGAAATTGCGACGCACAAGGAAAGGTTGAAAGGGTCATGGAGGGGCGTGTTAATTACATTGTTTGCTTCCTTTTTTTACGCCCTTGATCCGGTATTTAATAAGATGGGATTAGAAGAAGGTACACCGATATTAGTTGGGTTGGCACTCAAGGCTACGGCAGGGGGGATTGTTTTCTTTGCTTATCTTTGGTGGAGCGGGAAATTACCAAAACTAGGAGGGGTGGATGGTTCACAGTGGAAATGGATGTTGATTGCTGCAATATGTAACACAGGATTTTTGGTAGCATATTTTGTTGCGATATCTTCAGGGCCTGTGACGATTGTTTTTCCAATAATGCAAACCAGCCCATTGTTGGTTGCAGGGATATCATTTTTGTTCTTGCAGAAGTTGGAAAAGGTTACTTTTAGGTTGGTAATGGGGGCGGTTGTGGTAGTTATTGGGGCAGTATTGTTGACACTGTTATCTTTTGCTTGAAGAAAGCCAACATAAGGAAAATTAATCTCAAGAGGAAGTTGACTGGCTTTTCCAGAGAGAGGCATATAGAGGGCTATTTTTCAATAAATTTTCATGGGAACCACTTGCAATTATTTTCCCATCGTCTAACACTATGATTTTAGTCGATTTATAAACGGAAGCGAGACGATGGGAAATTATAATGGTGATTCGATCGGAAGAAGAAGTGGATAGACTTTCCCGAATATCAGATTCAGTTTCTGTGTCAAGATACCGTGTTGCCTCATCGATTACAAAAATTGGGGATTGTTTTATCAATGCCCGGGCTAACGCCACTCTTTGTCTTTGCCCACCGGATAGAGTTACTCCACGTTCTCCTATTACAGTGTCATACCCATCTGGCAAGGTGGAAATAAATTCATGAATTCGTGCGGTTTTTGTTGCTTCGATTATCTGTTGTTCAGTGACATTTTGTTGCCCATATTCTATATTTTCACGGAGAGTTCCAGAGAATAAGTAGCTATCTTGGCTAACATATGCGATAGATTTTCGGAGACTAGAGAGAGTTATTTCTTGAATATTTTTATCTTCTATACATATTGATCCTTCATTTACATCGTATAGACGTGCGAGGAGCTTTACAAGAGTAGTTTTTCCGCTTCCAGACGACCCAACAACACCTAATGTCTCTCCTTTTACTAATCGGAAAGAGATGTCTTTTAGCACATAGTTTTCAAGAGATGGATATCGGAAAGAAACCTGATTGAAGTTTAGATTCACATTCAGTGGTGAGAAATCAATTGCTTCGGGTGAGTCTACGATAGAAGGAGATTGTTTTAACAAACCAAATATACGAGAATTCGATGCTTTGGCACGCTGGTAAGTATTAACTATTTGTCCAAATTGGGCAATTGGCCAAACAAATTGTTGGACATAAATGACGAAAGTTACAAAAGTTCCAGGGGTGAGGGGGCGACTGAAACCTAGAGGAGGACCAGAAAGGACCCAGAGTCCACCGACAGTAAAAGTTAACACAAATCCAATTCCCGTAATGATGGTCACCATAGGAAAGAATTTTATCCGAGTTGAGATTGCCGCCCAATTGGTATTGTAATACTCAGAGGAAGAATCAGAAACCCTACCTTTCTCATATGGTTTGGTGGATTCTGTGTTGATTACTTCAATCCCACTAAGATTGTCTTCTAGCCTCGATGACAATCCCCCGACACTAGACCTCATTGCGACGTATTTTGGATGAATATTCCTAACGAATAAATAGGCCAAAATTGCAATTATAGGAACTGGGAACATTGCGATAATAGTGAGTTCAGGGTTAAGTAAAAAAAGAATTAAACCTACTCCAATGACCATTACTACAAGTCGGAGTGCATCGCTGAAACTAGTGCTAAGGAAATCTTCTAATTGATTTACATCATTGTTGATTATACTCAATAGCTCCCCAGTTCTAGAATCCTCAAAAAAATTCATTGATAAAGCCTGCAAAGCGTCGTATGCATCTGTTCGAAGTGCGTGTTGAATTTCTTGGGCGAACGCATTCCAACCCCGATCTCCAAGCCACATGGAAACTGCTCCGAGAAAAAATGACAGTGCAATTATTACAGAAAAAAGTATGAGAATTGAAGAGGGGGAAAATGATTCAAGTTGGGATGAAAATACATAGGAAGTGGGGAGACTCTGGTCGAAGAAGATTAGATCGATTGCTAGACCTAAGAAAAATGCAGGGAGTAAACCAGAAAAGCGTCCGAGAAGGGTTCCGAGTATCCCACAAAAAATATGGAAACGGTGATTCCTACCATAATGAGTGTATAAATCCAACATAGAATTGGAAGAATTAGCAGGTATTTTTTTAGGAGGAATGTTCATGTTAAGGAGACATCAGAGGGGTTGATAATCTGATTCAGCTATTTGCACATAACGCCCATTCCGAAGTGTGAACTTTTCTTTTTTGTAAGCACTTAAAAGTTTGAAACCCCCAAAACCCGCCCTCCGAAGTGCAGATAGGATAGAGCTAGTGTCATCGCCATCTAGAACCCTGTTAGTAATTTGGAATACATTGTCCCAATCGCTTGGACTGAATCCGCGAACGAGATTGGCAAACGCAACGTTTCTGCGGATTTCAGTTCCGATTGCACTTTTCCATTGAGTATTATATTGTTCTAATTGGCCATGTGCTGCAAGGGTTCCAGCGATTTTCCCAGTTCGAATAGCAACATGAGCACCGCCTTCATGGAAGGCGGATGTGGCCCCCATCGCACCGCCGGTGATGGCTATATTGGCGTGACCAGGGGAGTCTATTGGGCGAGTGGAAGAAATAGGATAGGTTTCAGTTCCTTTTCGTTTTCCTTTCTGCGATACAAGGGGAAAATCAGATAAATCCAAATCGGGATAAACAAATGAAAGAAGACGTTCGATGTAATCACTGCATCGTGGTATTTGGGTATCTTCGGGGCGAAGTAACAGGTAAGAATCTCGATTTTTGAAAGAATCGATATCCATCCCAATTGGCATGGTGATACCGATTCTAGCTGTGTTACCTTCATTTGGGAATATCCAAGGGTACGCTGTGTGACCGGGTATGTGCCCCCACCAAAATTTAATCTTATTTGGTTCGAATAAATCTGAGGGAAGTTCTCGATACTCTTGATAAGCAATATGATTTGCAGTCGTAGTTCCAAGTGCTTTTGTCGCCACCCCAGGGGGGAGAAGCTGATCCAATACGCCTAGTGTGATGCTTCGTTGCGGTCCATCGGCCAAAATAAGATTGGATGCTAAGAGGGACTCTCCACTTCTTAAGATTAATTCGTGGGGGCCTGTTTTTGAAACTACTACTTCGCGGACAGTATCCCCAATTCGACAATCTGCCCCTGCGGAAATGGCATTTTCGAGCATCCAATCATCAAACATCGCTCGATTATAAGTATATCCAAAATGAGGATATGAAGATTTAATTCCAGTTTTGTACAAACAAACACTTTCTGATGGTGAGATGAATTCGGCACAATCGAGATGCCGAAGAAGAATGCCTTCGGGAAATGTCGACGGGTCAAGTTGCATTAAATCGACCCAATAATCTAGAATTCCAGCTGCATCAGTAGAATCGGGGCCAATATTTTTTCTATCCTCGCGGGGGACGCCTTTTTCAAATAAAATCGTCTTTGCGCCATTTGATGCTGCTGATTTTGCTGCGATTGCTCCAGCAGGTCCTCCTCCAATGACAGCTACATCTACACGCTCCATAATCGAACGCCGATGTCTGTACTATTAAATCCACCTTCCTGGAACTGTGAATAAATGACTATGCTATTTTTGTCCAAAGTGCGAGGAGGGGGGGAAGAACAATGATAGAGGACAGGTATGCGTAAAAGACACTTAGTGCGGTGAGAAGTCCAAAAGAACCAATAGCAGGAAAGACTGCGAGATAGAGTGCACCAATACCGAATACAGTTGTAAGCATACTTCCAGTGAGAGCACCTCCGGTTCCTTGTAAGGTCCGATTTAGAGACTCAAAAAGAGCTTTGCTTGTGTCATATTCATCCACGAACCTGTGTACTATATGTACGGAATAATCAACTCCAAGTCCAACAGTTAAAGCCAAAACTGTTGCTGTAAAAGCATCGAATGAGAGTCCCGCCAAGCGCATGCTTCCACCTACTAAGGCCACGGTGACTATAATGGGAAATACATTGATCAAACCTAGCAAGGGGCGCCGGTCTATCAGCCAATATAGGAAAACCAAGAAAACTGCAGTGAGAGATAACGCAACTAAAAGACTTTTTATAGCGGACTGAAGCAGCAACTCTACAACATCTTCTAGAACCACAGTTTCGCCGGTAGAAATTGCAGAATATCTTTGTTCTTCTGCCAGTATTTTACCGTCTAAAGCGGCGTCTCCGGTGTTGGCGCCAGCCTTTAGGGAATAGATAATTAGAGTGCTGCGGCGATCCTCAGATAAATATTTAAGTGCATCTCCACGTGCAGAGGAGGAGGAGAACAAGGCATCATATATGTCATCAAGGTTTTTGTCAGGCACTCCATTTCCATTTCTATCGTTTTTAGAGACTAGTGTAGCGAATTCGGGAGAATTTGCTGCAGTGTCTTGGATGACTGTCAAAATACTGTTGGAGACAGCAATCCTATTTTCAGTCGCAAAAGTATCAGGGGGGTTCTGACTAAGTTTGTAGATGGATTCTAAAGCACTATCATCACGCATGGGTGCCTCCACAAACAACGTTACAGAACCTCCTTGGGATGTTCCGAAATTGTCGGTTAGGTAATTAAGAGTGCCAATTGAAGAGTATTCACTTGGTTTGAAAGGTTCAGGAAGGACCATCAAATAAGAAGCAGATTTTTCAGGGGGTAAGAAATTTTCAACTGTAAACGTGGTATCAATTCCAGTGGCGTAGTTGAGCGAGAATCCAGAGATAATGATAACAAAAATTAAAAAGATAACAGGGATTTTTTTAGCGATCCATACTCCTATTTTTAATGAGCGACCTAAAAACGACCCCTCCACTCCAAGGGGTTTTTTAGGGCGTTGTTTTTGGCCTCGGAATTGATCTAGGTGTATTTTTGCCGCAGGTAGGAATATCCCAAAAATTAAAAATGTAAATACTATACCAATACTAGCAACTACTCCGAAATCTTTGATCGGGGCGAGGGCACTAGTCAGATTTGATAAAAATCCAATTATAGTGGTTGCAGTGACTATGAAAAATGCGATGAGGATTTGCCGAAGCATACGTGATGCTGCTTCGTTTACACTAGTTTCATCATTTTTTTCTTCGCGATAACGATTGATAGCATGGATACCAAAATCGACACCAAGAGCGAGGAGAATAGGAGGAACTGCAATGAGCATTTGACTGAATGGTATATTTGCAATTCCCATGAATCCAAATGTCCAAATAATTGCCATAAATAAGGACAAAACTCCCAGTAGTAGATCAACTAAATCTCGATATGCATATATCAAAAATAGAATTATAAACAGGATTGCTGCAGGAGTTACGATGATCATTGTATCGCCGATAACGTTTCCAAATTCACTTGAGAATATACCAGATCCAAACACCTTTACATCGCCGCCAATGGAAGCAACTTCTTGTATGCTAACTTGCATGTCCGTTAAAGGATCAGTTCCACTAGTTCCAGAACTCTGTTGAGCAGACTGTGCAGAAGAAGGCAAGGAATGGACTACGACACCTATCGTGGAACTAGCAGTCATAGATCCTTCATTGTAGTCGTTACTGAGAAGGCCAGATAGGGGGAAGTTCTCATTGGTAGATCGGAGCGTGGATTTGATTTTCGAAGGGGGAGTTTGTTCGATTACATAGATTTGTTTTCTGAGTGTTTGTGCGGATGGGTCGATGGATGTGGCAACTATTTGGGCTACGCTAGAGGTGCTAACTACGCGGAGATCGTCGTTTTGGTCCAATTCATAGAGAAGTTCCAACATCCGCAAGAGCGATTGTTTGGACAAGACATTCGTACTTACTTGAATTAGTTGAGTACTTCCAGTATTAGTCGTTTTATCAACAGTGAAGCGTGGGGTGAATTCTTGGTTTATTTCTTGCAGAGCTTTTTCAGAGGGCAGATCGGTTGTGAATTGTTCTGTTCCCGATTCTGTGGAAATATTTCCCAGCCCTGCCGTGAAAATTACAGATAGGACCAAAAATAAAACGATTATTGTCTTCGTACGAGACGTGATTAGATCGACTATGGGTTCTACATATGGTTGGAGATCCATTTTAGGTCACTTATTTTTCTACTTGTGAATTCTGACGTCTTCGATAGAAATAGACCCCTCCAACTACTACAACTATGAGAATACCCACAGGAAGTAAGAAGGTGGATATAGCGCTTTGGCCACCATTCGTAGCGGAATCAACTTCGACGGGTACTTGATAAGTATCAGATAGTAGAGTTTCTCCAGAGTTTGTGTCATATTGGAAATCCAAATCTAGTGGATAGATTTTATCTAAAGCCGCGGGAGAGAGGGAGATATCAAATACTATTTCAGTGCTTTCTCCAGCAGATAGTTTTGGTATAAATGCGGTATCGTCTCCTGCAGTTATGGGACTCTCGGGGAAGACCTTTGCAGAGATATCAGTGAGGGTTTCATCATCGACGTTGGTGACTTGCAATACCAATAATCCATTTCCTCCAGGGGAGAAAGTTGAACTGACGGGTGAAACTTCGAATACATCTAATTCAGGGGATACAGTGAGGATAACATCGATTGGGTCGGAAACATGAGATTTTCCATCAGAATCCCTATAACGTATCGAAAGTGAGATTTGTCTTTGGCCTTCATCTGCAGATTCGCTTACATCTAATGAAAATTTAAAAGACTCAGAATCCCCAGCAGAAAGACTTCCAACAGCATATTCTTCTTCGAGAGAAGAAATAGTCTGAAGGTCAGATGTGAAAACAATCACAGCATTTTCAACGGATTGTGGACCGTCGTTGACTAAGGTTGCGCTTAGATCGCCTTCGCTTCCAACAGATAGCTTGGTGGAAACATCAGTGATTGAGAAAGATTGCTCTCCAAGGGGCGTTACTCCAACGGTTACCGGGTAAGAGGTCCTATCAGAATTGTTGCTGGATTTATAGATGACCTCAACAATAACCGGGTATGGTCGTACATTAGAATCTTCTGCAAGGCTACTTTTGAAAGAAACTATTTTAGAGGCAGAAGAGGGCCAATTTCCAACCACAGATTCGGCAGTGTGAGAACCACCAAATGAGAGTTTTGGATCTGTTGATTGTATGAACACTCTTGCGTCAGATATGGCATCTTCACCGTCGTTAGTTATGGTAAAAGAAATATCAGCAGCTTGGTCCAAGGATAGATTGGTGGGATTAGATATTACAGAAAATCTTCCAGAATCGGACACAGGGGAGACTCCTGATTTAATCGATTTTGATTGTTGAGTTTCTCCAAACTCATCCGTATAAGATATAGAGAGAGAGACAGGGTGCACTATGCCCATTGATCCTTTGGCTAATTGGGCCTCGAATTGGATGGACTGAGAACCTCCAGAAGGCATATCTCCAACAAAGGCACTTACACTTTGAGAACCATGGGCACCACTGAAGGTGAGTTGAGATGATTCAGAGGTCAGAGTTATAGTGGCAGCTGTAGCAGTCTCACTGCCATCATTGCTTAGAACAATATCGAGGGGGCCATATCCATCGAGGACGGGGCCCAGAGTGATTTGATCTATTCCGAAAGAGGGTTGGGGTTCAACTATCAAATTGACATTCTGAGTTACAGTTTTTGTTCTCTGGTGATGTCCAGGGCTGTCTACATCCCCCGTTGCGATTATGAAAGTATAGACATATTCTATTTCTACAGGGAGTGAATAAGTCCCGGGGGCAGCATTCTCATTAACAGAAATTTTGACAGGAACGGGATCGCTTTCACCTTCTGCCACATTTCCAACAGGTACAGTTCCGGTTAGAACTTGAATGGGTGCTTCCCCAGGGGACAAGGTCAGTTTTACGTCTCTGGCGGTTGTGACTCGGGCTTCGGCGCTTGCACCACCACCAACGCTTATTTGACCAGCGTTAAGGATAGAAAAAGAAAGGGTTGTTTCATCCCCAGGTGAAACTCGGTCTTCGGGCAAGAATACACTTATGCTGGGGTTCCCTTGCGCAGATGCGAGTACAGGGGCAGGGATGATTAACATTATAGTTATTAAAAGGATCAAAGATGTACGAATCCAATTATTAGGTCTCATATAGGGCTAGTACGCGATCCATTTGTTAAAAAGGTAATCAAATATGAAATAGAGCATATTTGTTTCGATAAATATAACCTGTCACAAAAGGAATTTATTGTGTATATGCAAGCAGATCTTGTAATTAAGAATTGTACGATAGTAACTCCAGATGGATTGATGGAGAATGCAGGGGTAGCTGCAAAAGACGGAAAAATAGTAGCGGTAGGTTCGTCTGATGCACTACCAAGTGGCAGTAGAGAAATTGATGCTACGGGGAAATACCTGACCTCGGGAATCATAGACTGTCACATTCACAATCGCGAACCTGGACTCGAATATAAAGAAGATTGGGGAACCGCAACCCAAGCTGCAGCAGCAGGGGGCGTGACCACAGTCATAGGAATGCCCAACTGCATACCGGTTATTGACTCTGCTGAGAACCTACTTTTGAAGTTTAAATTGGGAGAGGAGAAAGCTTATGTTGACTTTCAATCATACTGTGTAATAACATCCGATAACGCGAATGCTAAATCGGTTAATGAATTGAATGAAGCAGGATGTGTCGGATACAAAGTATTTTTAGGAACAACAATTGGAGCAATTCCACCTCCAAACGATGGAGAACTTCTTGATGCGATGCATGCAATCGCAAAAACTGGGAAGCGGTTAGGATTCCACGAAGAAGATGACGAGATCCTAAAACATTATGAAGCACAATTTAAAGCAGAAGGCAGGAATGAACCAATAGACCATTCATTGTCTAGACCGCCTGTGTGTGAAAGGGAAGCCGTTGCAAGAACTATATTGTTTTCTGAGCATACGGGATGCCCGATACATGAATTCCATTTGGCTTCTGGATCTGGTGCTCAACAAGTACTTGACGCTAAGAAGAGAGGCATTAATGTAACAGCTGAAACTATGCCGCATTATCTTTGGTGGAATGAAGAAGTCATGCGAGAGAAAGGGAATGTTGCTCGAATTCAACCGCCAATCAGAGATCAGATTGAACAGGACATGCTTTGGGATATCGGAATCCATGGTGGAGGGATTGATTGCATAGCAACGGATCACTCACCTCATACGGATGAGGAGAAAGGAATGGACGACCCATTCCAGAACACATGGAATGTCATCTCAGGATTTGTCGGATTGGAATCAGAAGTTGCAGCAATGCTCACTTTTGTAAACGACGGAAAGCTCACATTGGAAAAATGGGTTGAGATGCACAGTAAAAGACCCGCAGAGGTTTGGGGAATGTATCCAGAGAAAGGATCCCTTCGAATTGGAACTGATGCAGATTTCACCGTCTTTGATCTAAATGAAACTTGGACCCTAGACAGGAAGAACCTCCATTCTAAGAATACGGCGACACCATTCCATGGAGAAACATTCACAGGTAAAGCTACAATGACGGTGGTTAGAGGTAGTGTCGTATATGAGAACGGAGAAGTAGTTGGTGAAAGAGGGTACGGAACTCTTGTTGACGTAGATAGTATGCCTTGGAACTCTCCAAGAAAACTAACGGAACCGCTCGGAGAATACAAAAATTATAGATAAATAAAAGGCGAGATCTATAAATAATTAAAATAATAATATTTTCAAAATGTCAGATAGTATGAATCGGAGAGAAGCTGTAAAGAAAGGTGAAAAAAGAGGAGAGATGCTTAAGTGGGCCATTGGGCAAAACCTGAAGAATTTTTGGACCTCAGCGAGAGATAGAGGGATAGATGGTGGAGAGATACGTGCTGCGGTTCGAGAAAATTCCCACCGATTGCCAGACCTAACCAAGATGGAAATTAAAAGTATGGCAAGGTCAGCTTCAGTTCCGTATATGGATCTGTTGGCATTCAACTTGTTTGAGGAGAACATCACTCCAGATGGATGTACTGTTGCTATTGCTGCAGGAAACGCCTCGGCGACTGGAGAAACCATTTTCTTTAAGCAATCTGATAAAAAGGGTTCCAGTGAGTTTACTGGAGAAAACTGCTATGAGAATCAGCAAGTGAATGTGATCAGAGTAGAAGAACACGAAGAGGGAAATAATGTGTTGATGGTTGCTGCTGCAGGTTCGACTGCTGTAAAAATGGGAATAAATGACAAAGGTGTTGCAATCGGATCAAACATATCACGCACCATTACATTTGACGAAGAGGGGAAAAGTGCGAAAGAGTGGGCGGCTGCATCAAGGGGTGAATTTATGAGACAGGGATTGATTCAAGGAAGTACGGCAATAGAGGCGGCACAAGTTATTACCCCATTGCTATTTTCAGACCCTATGTCTTCCCCAGGTAGTATTGATATTGCTGATGCGAAGAGAGCAGTCATACTTGAAGGTGAGTTTACGCATCTTGCTGCAGAATGGATTGAAAATGGAGTAACAGGTCGAGCAAATAAATTTGAAATTTTGAGTCACTTGGCACGCCCTAGATCGGAAATACCTTCGAGCTATTGCAGGTATGAGAGAGTTATGGAAATGCTGGAGAAAAATGAGGGCAACGTCACGGTGGAAACTATGAGGGATTTGTCAATAGATCATAAAAATGGTCCTGGGTTGAATTCTATCTGCAGGTACCAAGAGAACGATTATAATGATGAGACTACACTGTCGGCGGCCATATTCCAACTTAGAGAATCCAAACCAGAGAAAAGTGAAGTATACATAGCTCTTGGGAAAACTTCGTATTCATGGAGATCGGAGGAGGGCGAAGGTTGGGTAAAGATAAGCGCGGATTCTCTAGAAGAAGATATTCCAGAGAACTTCCTTAATGGAGAAGCTTGGTTGAAATATTACACAGAAGAGCATTACCAGGGAGATAAAAATCCAACTCCTTTGATCTAATTAAGTGAAAGAAGTTTATTGTTTGTGAGAAATTAGACGGTTTATATTATAGATTTAGAAGTACCAAAAAATATATGTTTAGATAGATCTAATAAATATAAGTGATGCGAGAAGAAGCTAGCGAATCGATGCAAGATTATTTAAAAAGTATTTATCTAATTAATCGGGAAAGTGGAGAATCTGTATCGACTTCTGAGCTTGCCGGGAAAATGGGAGTGAGTGCACCAACTGTAACAAGTATGCTGGTCAAACTTGGGGAGAAGAAATTTATAAAATATGAAAAATATAAAGGTGCAACTCTTACTAAGAAAGGGGAAACGATTGCACTAGAAATATTACGCCATCATAGACTGATAGAAACATACCTTGTAGAGTTTCTAGGCTATGATTGGTCAGAGGTGCATGAAGAAGCAGATGTATTGGAACATCACATCTCGGAGGAATTGGAGCGCAGGATTGCGAATGCGCTTGGGAATCCAAAATACGGCCTTTATGGTGCGCCAATACCAAGTGCAGATCTGGCATCAATTGCCAAAGATGAGACTACAAAATTGGGAGAACACAGTTCTGGAGACCTGGTATTGATAGAGAGGGTGAAGGAAAACTACATCGGATCTGAGAATTCTCCACGCACTAGAGATAGTGAAGAATTGCAATATCTGGCAGGGATAGGGATAAAACCAGGAGAAAAAGTGAAAGTTGAATCAGTGGCCCCGTTTGGGATGATTACGGTGAGCAATGAGAAAGGGAACCATAGCTTACCAAAAGAGGTATCAATGTCCATACACGTTAAAAAAATTTGAAGAAGGTGGGAGAAGATGATAGGGGGAATAATAGTAGGAATATTATTTGGATTAGTTCTAGCTGCGCCCCCGGGTCCAATGAACGCAATAATTGCTGATGAAAGTATAAACAAAGGGTGGAATGCAGGAGTTCAGACTGGTTTTGGCGCAATGGCGTCAGATATGGTTCTACTTTTGTTGGCTTACATGGGGGTGATTACAATTATAACTTCGAGGGAGTGGTTGCAAGGAGCACTGATAGGAATCGGAGGAGTGGTTATGCTAGTTTTTGCATATAGGCTATTTCGAGATGGTAGGAATAAAATCGAATGGGAAGTGAAGACGAATGATAGAAATGGGTTTTTAAAGGCACTAGGATTGGGAATAACAAATCCATGGCAAGTGGCTTTCTGGGCAGGAATGTCTGCGGCATTATTCCAGAATGAAGGGGTAGAAACAGTGGCAGGAATGGTCGTGGGAATTACAGGGGGGGAGATTCAATTACAGAGTATAGAGGTAATTATAGGAATATTTGTTGGCATATTCATATGGATTTTGGTGTTTCCAACTGTATTGATAATAGCCGGGGAGAAAAATGAACAGATTTTCCGAGTGATTTCGTTGGCTAGCTCAGGGATACTAGCCGTGTTTGGCGGAATATTTTTAGCGAAATCAATGTCAATGTTATTTATTGGATAACTCAAATGCCCCGGGGGTTTCTTCATCGATCCATTCTTTTAACCATGTCGCCCGTTGGACTCGTTGGTATGCGATGGAATATGCAGTGTCACTTGTGATTTTAGATAATGTATCTTTTCCGCGAGTGATGACTTTTTGTAGTGTATCGGAAATATGAGAAGAGGGGCGAGAATCATAACCCATTCTTAGGATTAGAAGTGCAGACCCATTAGCACCAATTTTATCAATCATATCGGCTTCAATCAAGCATCTTTCTTCGAGGGATAGATCGGATAAGTTGCCTTCATAAATGTGATTGGAAATTATTTTGTGAATGTCATCGAGAAAAAAATCAGGATAATCAAAATTATTTTGTAGATAATCTCTGGCGAGATCTGCACCATCTTGGGCATGAGTCTTTTGAGGCGAAGAGAATTTTGCAATATCGTGGAACAGAGCAGAAATCCGAACACGATCTATGTTTGCGCCCTCTTTTTGTGCTATTTTTGTAGAGATTGAAACGACATTGAGAGTATGGATGAAACGATAATCTGCAGAGTGCCAAGGATACCACCTCATTCTATTTCCATCGGCATCGTGTTCGGTGCTGGAGATTAACTGTTTATAAACGAACTCCTTCATTTGTTCAAAATCGTGTGAAGAAACCTCTATTTGTTCAGACTTAACGCTCATGGGCCCTCCTGAGATCAATAGGTTCGTTGGTCATATGTCAGTACGATGGGATGTTTGGATCTTTAGACTTCCGGAGATCGAATCTATAAATAAAAAGGAACGTTCCAAAATATGTTCAATAAGAATTGAAGATTCGTTGTAGTTCCGGAGGGTCATTAGTTTTCATCAATGCTAATGCCAATAATATACGTGCTTTTTGAGGCCGGAGAGTTCCACCATTTAAGAAGGGTTCTTTTACTGGTTTAAAACCAGAAGTTCCACGATTGCATAGTACAACTGGTATATCTTTTTTTGTAGCTTCGATTAGGGCATCTCCTTGAGTGGGGTGGTTGTCAGGCCAGGCAGGGCTGCAAGTGGGAAATGCAGCACAAACAATGCCTTTTGCTCCTGAATCTACTGCTGCTCGAACCATCGTTCCATCATCCGAAAAGGATGAATAAACTATCTGGACATCCAACAAAGGGAAATCTGACGTAGTGCAATCGGAGATATCGAATTCGGTTTTTACTGTGGAGGCTCGAGTGGAGGTGCGATAGAAACGAACTTCGTCGAAAATATCACCTAGACGGCCGAAATTGGGAGATCTCCATGCATCGGGCCGGCTGGCTGCAAGTTTTGTCACATCTCGAGCGTGGTGAATTTCCTCATTTGCAACGAAAAGAACTCCTTTTCCTACTGAATCTGGAGAAGAAGCTACACGGATGGAATCGTATAAATTTTTGAATCCCTCAGACCCTAGCTTCCCTATGTTTCGCTGAGCTGCAGTGACAATAACAGGAATTTCGGTTTTCAAAACTAGATTTAAAAAATAAGCTGTTTCTTCAGAGGTATTAGACCCATGTGTGATCACGAAACCATCGGGAGGATTGTTCGAAGAGGATCTTTGCATAATTTCATCGTGGAGATCGAACCAAACTTCAGGGGTCAGTGCGCCACTGTTAAGGTGGGTTATTTCTGTCAAAGACAATTCACCATGTGAAGTTACCTCGTCGGGTGCTAAATCAAGAAGGGCATCTATAGGGACAAAGTCTGCCGCTGATATGTAATTTCCAGTGATATTGGCAATAGTACCCCCAGTTCCGAGGATATGTATTTTGGGTTTAGTACTCATGGGAGAGTTAGGGAGACAGAGCGTATCACGATTGCCATTTGAGAAATGGAATTGTTCGACAGATTTTAACCGTAACCACGTGAAAAATAAGTATGTCACTTGAAAATTCATACATTCCGGACATTATTCCAGAAGGTGATTTAGAATATTTTAGAAAAGCGGGATATGGGAACAGAGTTGGGTGGGGTAAATCGGCTGCAATATTAATCGTGGATATGACAGACGAATTTACTACTGGAGATTATGGAGTTGGTAGAGAGGATACAGGTTCTGCCGCTGTTGATGCGAATAAGAAATTAATTGAGGCAGCCAGAGGTGCCAATGTCCCAGTGTATTATGTAAAACCATCTAGAAACTTTCCCGAAGGATATCCGGGTGCTACAAAACGCCCGGGTGCGAGGAGTTCAGTTGAAAAGAAAGAGTCAAAAGGGCAAAATATTAACGAAAAATTGACCCCATTGAAAGAGGAAATTGTACTAGACAAACCGAGAGCAAGTGCATTTTTTGATACACATTTGGCGATGCTTTTACACAATAGAGGAATTGACACGGTGGTTGTAACGGGGATGACGACATCGGGGTGCGTGAGGGCCACAGTGGTAGATGGGCACTCGAGTAATTTCAGAATTATAATCCCGATTGAATGTGTGGCAGATAGGTCCACATTTGCTAATGAGGCTTCTTTATTTGATATGGACATGAAATATGCAGACGTGACTCCACTGAAAGATGTTGTGAACCAATTGAAAGAAATTGGGCAAAAATAGCATTAAAACTAAAAAAATAGATAAGGGCAATACTATATCCAAGCGGGTTCTATAGGAGTCATGAATAATCTTGGAGATTGGAGAGGGAATTATGGAGAATAAGGTATACTACCTGCATTCTACTCTAGAAATTCCTTTGTCGGAAGTAGAAGATCATATAAAAAATTTGAATCCCCCAGATGGGTTGGATAGTGCAGATATAAAAAGAAGGAGTAACACTTTGATCATATCTGCAGTAGTGGAAGATTCAGATCTTGGGAAATACACACCCACTGCAGTCATAAAGGGAACAGTAACTGAATTGAAGTTGCTAAAAGAGCTAACAGAAGAAGAGATAGAAGCTCTTGAACCTGATCAAGAGCGCCCCATGGACATTATAGAAATAGCCACATTTAAAGGAGAATTAGATGCCATATTGCAGAATACTGCTTTTCAGTATCAAATGTTTCAGGTTTTGTGTGAGATTGCAGAGAAGGGGAGTAAAGGATCACTTGAGGCGATATTTATTGAAGATGATCAATTAAAAGTTGTGAAGATTACAGAAGGTGAGGTGAAACCGGCGGTAATAAAAATTACTGAAGAGAGAAAAGAGATGGATACAGAAAGTGGTGTTAATTGGAGAGACAACAAGTACATAAATTGAGGTGAGATACAAAAGTGATTTGTGTTCGTTGAGACAAATATGTGCGTTAGAGAATGGTTGTTGAGTTTCCAAACTACGTTAAAGTTGATTATACGGATGGAAAGGGTCAGTCTGCAAAGGATTACCATGGTCTTGAACATAAACTAGAAAAATCCATCCAAGTAGTGAGCGACGGCCTAGAGCAATATGAATCTCCAGCAATTATGTGGACAGGGGGGAAAGATTCCACCCTACTACTTTATGTGATAAGAGAAGTTGCTCGTGAGAAGGGAGAAGAAGTGCCTCCGGTAGTGTTTCTTGATCATTTTGCACACTTTTCAGAGATTATAGAATTTGTAGACAAGTGGGCAAGAATATGGAATTTAGATTTAATTAAAGCTCAAAATGAAGATATTGCCAGGCTTAGGAAAAGAGGGGGTCAAGAGATAAAAATTGAAGATCTCAATGACGCGAATCAGAAGGAAATACAAAAGTTAGGATATAAGGAACAGAGCGTAATCGTAGATCCAGATTCATTTGTGGGAAATCACTTGTTAAAAACCGCAGTTCTCAACAAAATGATTATACAAAATGGATTTGATGGGATTTTCTCAGGGGTCAGATGGGATGAACAAGAGGCTAGATCTGATGAGACTTTTTTTAGCCCGCGTCATGATTTGGAGAAATACCCACCTCATGACAGAATCCACCCTATTTTACAATTTGATGAAAGGAATTTATGGGATGCTATTTGGAAATATGTTGTCCCAGATTCGGTAGAAAAATATCCTGTTGGGCATATTCCGGCGAATTATAATGATTTTCCAGATGGGATTTCTATAGAAGATGTTCCGGTCGGTCCAAAATATTTTGAAGGATTTAGATCATTGGGTACAGAAAAGGGATCTATGAAATCAGAAAATAAACCCGCATGGTTGCAAGATCTAGAAGAAACACCAGAAAGGCAAGGACGGGCACAAGATAAAGAGGGCATCATGCAGCGCCTTAGGGATTTAGGATATATGTAGTGAATAAATGGGGAAAGTTAGAGGTTCCAGGGGGCGAATTCTGGGTCTACCTGACGTTCTTCATGAGTAATGGAATCAATCACGTTGATATCTTCTGTAGAGAGTGTTATGGGGAATGATTCTATATTGTTTTTGATATGGTTTTCTGAGGAGGCTTTAGGTATAGGGATCGCGCCTTTTTCTTGAATCCAAGATAGACTTACTTCTGCCTCAGTGACTCCATGTTTTTTAGATATTGCTTCCAGCTCAGGGGAGTCGAAAATTGCCCCTCTGGCAATTGGAGAATATGCCACGACAAGGATGTCATTTGACTCACAATGGGCACGCAGCGAGTCCTGATGTAGAAAGGGATGCATTTCAATTTGGTTTGCGAATATCGGGGCGTCGCATTCCTTCAAGGCTATGTCTAACTGTTGTTGTTCGAAATTGCTGACTCCAACGTGGGAGATAACACCGTCGTCTCGAAGATCTGCAAATCCAGCTAGAGTATCCTCGGGGTCATAGGTTCCAGAGGGCCAATGGATATAGAGAAGATCCAAGTATTCTGTTTGTAATCTATCCACACTAGACTCTGCTGCATTCATAACGCCGTTATATGAGAGATTGTCGGTGTGAAGTTTTGTTGCGATGAATAACTCATCTCGAACTATTTCGGCCTCGGAAATACCATTACCAACATCTATTTCGTTGCCATAAGTCTGGGCAGTATCGATATGACGATACCCTATTTCGAGGGCGAACTTGATAGTTTCCGAGCAAGATGGGCCAGACATCTTCCAAGTGCCTAGTCCCAACACAGGTAGGCCTTTTTTGCGAGGAAGGATAATTGTTGGATCGGATGTGTCCATGTCTTTGTGATGCTAAGACGGAGAAAAGGCCCTTAATACTTTGGTTCGGCATTGCAAATAGAATAGACAGAATCCATAATTAGATCTCTTTCATGTTTCCATGAATCGAACCCGTTAGGCGATGAAGGATAGAGATCGTAGTGTTCCTTGAGTCGTCCTGCTTCTCTATTTATTCTATAAAGTTCGAACAAGAGACCCCAGTGCCGGAAGGCTTTTGTTAATGTTTTGAATTTAACCCAGAGGCCCATGGTTGTGCTTCCATGTTTGCTCATGATATCGACGAGTTGTTGTCCAGGGATACAAGAAATGACATCTGTTAGTTCAGAAACATCATGTGCACCGCCCCAAATATTATATAAATCCATTGCGGCGTATCGCTTGCCAAAAGATTCCATCACTTTAACATTGTAGTCCCAAAGAGAGGATTCACTTACATCATCAGACTCAATGGCATTCATTGCAGTTTGTGCAGCGAAGTGTCCAGAGGTTGCTGCTGCTCCGATGCCACCACCAGTGGTTGGATTTACATGACCAGCAGAATCTCCTGCGGCTATGAAACCAGGAGCAACTGCGGAATCGAATGGCCTTCGGGTGGGAAGTGCAGCTCCTAACTTGTCAACTACAGTGCAATCTTTGAAATCGGGATGTGCTCGGATGTCATCCTGAACTGCTTTAACAAGTTCCATAGGGGGTTTATTCATTTGGAATCCCACACCCACATTAATCACAGTTGGTGTCCGTGGGAAATACCAAAGATATCCTAACTCAGTGGTGGGTTTGAAGATGATAGCATCGTGCCAATCTACTGGATTGGGTAATTCGATGACTTCCCGGTAGGCAGAACAAAATTGTCTGTATGAAACATTCGTATCAAAAGTAGTTCCAGAAAAATCCGTTTTATCTTGAAGAAGGGACATGGAACCACCAGTGTCAATCGTGATAGGTGCCTGGTAAGAAACGGGTTTTCCATTACAGGTTCCAGTGACCCCTGTGACTTGCCCATTTTGGACAACGTCTTGAATCACAGTATCATAGTGAATTTCTGCCCCTGATAATTTTACTTCATCTAGCAATACCTGACCGTATGCATATCTATCAAGAATTGTCCCTTTTGTTTCGCCGAAGGGGATGTTAATTGTTTGCCCGGATGCTGGATTTTCAAAAACTGCTCGCTGAATATTCCTGTTGGTAAAAGATTCCTTTGCGAGTCGCTCTAGATCGATTACATCGGGAAATGTGCTCTTGCCTTTGACTGCATCCCCACAGGCTATATTCCCAGCTTCTTTGACTGTTTTTCGTTCCAGCACAGCAACTGAATATCCTTCTCTAGCAGCTGTAGCAGCTGCAAAAGAACCAGCAGTGCCCCCTCCAACTACAATAATATCATACGATTGAACGCCCATGGAAAAGTGTTGTTAGGAGAAGTTAAAAATGCATGGGATCTGCACGAGAGGGAAAGTTGCGCATATAAGAAGAAAATTGGGTGAAAAAAGTAGTATACTGAAAGGACTATGGTTAGTAGAATTCACGGAGTAAATTCAGGATATCTTCGGGTGGATTTTCGGATAGATCCCACATTGGAGAATCTAGACCATGAGATTCTTCATAAGAAACTGAGTTTGGATCCTGATATAGTATCCCTTGGTATTCTGTTTCACTATCGAGAATTAGTTTTTTCGCGGCCTCATGATCAGTGGGATCATGCCCAATGTCATTAACATCGACGAGGGCTTCTCGGAAATATTGATAAGTATCCACCTTGTTGTAAGTAACGCACGGACTGAAGACGTTGACAAATGCAAATCCATTGTGGTTTATCGCCGCTTCTACGATTTCGACGAGTCGCTTTAAATCAGAAGAAAATGCTTGTGCTATGAATGTTCCTTGAGAGGACAGCGCCAAAGCGAGAGGATCCAAGGGCGGCATATAAGTCCCACTCGGACTTGTCTTTGTTTTAAGATCAGTCCCACTTGTAGGCGAATATTGCCCCTTGGTCAATCCATAGATACGGTTATCCATCACAACATAAGTCATGTCTACATTCCTACGTACGGCATGAATAAAATGGGCAGCTCCAATTGAAAAGCCGTCGCCGTCACCTCCTGCTACCATGACTTCTAGATTTGGATTGGCTATTTTTGCACCACAACCAACTGGGAGGGCCCTGCCATGGACACCATGAATTGAATAAGTCCTGACGTAAGTTCCAATTTTTCCGGAACATCCTATTCCTGCAACAAAAAATGTATTTTCAGGAGAAGCTCCGGTGTTCGAGAGGGCTTTTAGTAGTCCATTCATAGTTCCGAAATCACCACACCCAGGACACCAAGTCGGTTTTTTATCGGATTTGAAATCTGCGAAATTTGCACCAGTACTCATTTTAACACAACCTCCTCGGGAAGTAAATAAGAATTAAGCTCCTTTGCAATTTCGTCTGCAGAGAAACGTATCCCATCATATTTTAATATTCTTGTAACACGAGAGAGGGCATCGTGCTCCAGAAGAGTTGCAAATTGACCACTTGCATTACATTCTATAACAAACACCATGGAAGCATTTTGGATCGCTTCAGATATGTCAGGCCGCGGGAACACATAAGGAAAAGAAAGGAATCTAATTTTTTGTTCTAGCTGATCCATTGCTTCCAATATCGCCCCTTCGTTCGAACCCCAAGAAATGACCAAAATGTCGGAATCGGGAGAACCAAACTCGCGGTAGTCGAAATTCTCTTGTTCGATTGCAGTTTCTACTTTTCGTTTTCTTTTTTGGACTTGTTTTTCCCGAGTAGGTGGGTGCTCAGTTCTGCGTCCTAGTTCGTCGTGTTCGAGTCCAGTTACCATATGGATTCCACCTTCAATTCCAGGTAATGTTCGGGGACTCACACCATCTTCAGTATCGGCATGGGGTTTGAATTGTCCCTGTGGGTTGCACCAAGGCTCTAGTTCGGAGGTTTCGGTGAGAAATAAACCACGTTCGCGTTTGGTAGACGCGATGTCAAATTCGTCCGGAGAATAAGTTTGTTCAGTTATTGCGAGGGATAGATCTCCTGCCAAATATACAGGGGTATTGTATTTCTCAGCTAAGTTGAATGCTTCGACTGTTTTATGAAAACATTCCGCAACAGTAGTGGGAGCGAGGATGAATCGCTCGCATTCACTATGGCCACCATACAACATGGTGTTTAAATCTCCTTGTTCTTGTTTAGTGGGCATTCCAGTAGAAGGCCCGGCCCGCATAACGTTGCAAATAACAAGAGGGGTTTCGGTCATAGATACCAAGCCAAAGGTTTCCGTCATGAGATCAATTCCGGGGCCAGATGTTGCAGTCATTGCCCGTGCACCAGTTCTAGCAGCGCCCAAAGCAATATTAATTGCAGATAGTTCGTCTTCTGCCTGGATTACATGACCACCAAAGTGTTCGATTCTACCTTTTATATAGTTCATTACTGCGGTGGCAGGAGTAATGGGATAACCTGCATACAAACGGCACCCTGCAGCTATTGCACCCATCCCTATAGCTTCATCTCCATTGAGTAGAACATATGTTGAATCGGTGCACTCTAATATGTATCCAAAATCACTAGGATTGTAATTTTCAAGGATATGATTATGGCCTAGTAATGCAGCTTTCTTATTATTCTCAACGAGTTCGGATCCCTTTCGGGAAAATTGTTTTTCTAGAGACTCGTCCAGATTGGAGATTGGAAAATTAGTTGCGGCGCAAGTGGCTCCAAGAGCGACTATATTTCTCATAATTGCACCCCCGGCTTCTTCTGCCAATCTCTGAAGTGGTACGTTTAGGCTGGTCATATTCCCAGGTGGTTCGAAATCTTTCATCATGGTCCGTTCTCCATCGTAAATGATTAGAGATTTGTCGTGTAATTGGCTCAAATTTTCTTCGACTGTTCGTTTGGTGAGTGCAACTAGAACGTCCATGCGGTCAACAACACTTTGGACAGGTACCAGCGCAGTTCTTATTTTATAAGAAGTATAGCCACCTCGTATACGAGATGCAAAAACTTTTGATGTGAAAACGTGCCTCCCGGCTCTAGAAAGTGCTTGTGCGAAAATTTTCCCAGTGGAATCGATCCCGTGGCCGGCCTCGCCCCCGATGGCCCAGTTTAGATCGTCGATCATTGACGGAAATGTGCATGGGTAAAACAAAAAGCTTCTGTAACGTTTCGGCAAGATAAGTGAGACTTTACACCCAAATTCGGACATCGATGAAGTTTGACATAATTTTCAAAAATTTCTGCAAACATCTTGTTTTAGAGACGGGTGATAGAAGAGATTGCAGATATTTTGATTTTTATTTCCTAGTAGAATATTTATAACTAGTTTTTTCAGGGTTTATTCCAAAATCTTCGGGGGTTAATTTAGGAGTAGGAGGGACATTGGATTTGGGAGAATCAAAAGTTGCCTGGATGTGAGGGGGTATTTTGAATAATTCAAATTTAAGCAAAAGGGGTACGGCTTTTGGGGAGATTGTATCCCGTTTTTCAGACAGCCTATGTTGGATAGGGGGAGAGAGCTCAAGTTCTTCAACGGGGTCAAATCCTAGTTGGGAGAGATATCCGGTCGATTCTGTGAAGAAATAAGATTCGTCGAAACCCTCTTTCTGAGCGTTTTTGGTTAATCTCTCAAAAATTTGGGCGAGTATAGATTCTTTTTGGGCATCGTCCAAGATACAAATACTAGTTATTTCACAGAAATCTTCTTCATCGTGCTCTTTGTGAATGCGATTGCGTCCGAATCCTAATCGAGAATGTTTGTCTGAATCTATTGAGATTACGTAATCCCTAGAACGAAAAGCGACATCGTCCGCAGAGAGAGACTCTATCTGATCAAGAAGCCAAAGTTCATCACGGTTCTTAGCTGCTCGGACGTACATGAAATACCATTGTATTCCGAATGCAAAAAGTATTTGTAGCGGGAGTTGATCGGAAAGATAATCAGAGTTGGGCTCAAAAGGAGTTGGAGGAGTAATATGTTAAGTGACCCAGCTCTTGTTATTGTTGATTTTCAACTAGATTTTTGCAAAAAGTATTCAGATGAAGAGGGGAGGTTTGTAGAAGATCCAATTCACCAACCTGCAATAGATGCGACTGTGAAGTTTCTTAAAAAATATAGAGAATCGGGTAGGACGCCGATATTTGTAGGGGCCATACATAGTGAAAAAACTGTATCTAGGCCTTTATTTGAAAAATATGAAAGGATTGGGAAGTGGTTCTGTAGGCCAGGAACAGAAGGGGCAGAGTTTGCTCCAGAATTGGAAGTTGGAGAAGAGGACATAGTAGTTATCAAACATCGATATAGTGGATTTCACAATACAGATCTAGATGATTATTTGAGGAGTAATGGCATCACAGATACTTTGTTTGCAGGTTGTGCAACTAATGTTTGTGTTGCCACCACATTATACGATGCTTATGATAATGGGTATGATGTGACATTACTTTCAGATTGTTCAAGTACAGATTTACCAGAATTACAAAAATTGACTGAGAAAAATGTGGAAGCTAAATTTGGAACGGTCTGTAAAAGTACGGATATAGAACTATAGATCTTTGAGTTTATCAAAAATTCCAGCTTTTGTGCTAGTCTCGGCGGATTTTTCGAAGGATTTGAGTACTTTTTTCTGTTCGCTGGTGAGAGAGGAAGGGTGAGGAGT